>TARA_B110000503_G_scaffold32071_1_pt1 | contig 20467 bp, 19 predicted proteins | sample TARA_B110000503 | Tara Oceans TARA_B110000503 (sample SAMEA4397472) | marine metagenome | biome: Polar Biome; feature: [SRF] surface water layer (ENVO:00010504); material: water (ENVO:00002006), including particulate matter (ENVO:01000060) such as... | depth 5 m | reverse complement strand
AAATAAACGCTCCAAATGGAGAACCGTTTGAACCTGAATCAGCGGCAATGTGGAGAATGAACAACCCAGAAAAAGCAAACGACCCAGAAGCAGAACGGGCCACATCCGTTGGAGTCGATGATTATTTTGCTAAAGCAAGAGACTTTTATCCAGCATTTGATGAAATGATGCGTGATGGCATGCAAAACTATATGCAAAGCGGTAAACCAGTAAATGATCTTGTTAATTTCCTAAACAACAGTGGTAATACATCTGCTATGAAAGATGCGGTGTTGCAGGCTATACGAATTAATAAAGATGTCGCCGGCGCACCATTAACTTCATTTGATCAAGCATTACAATTAGGAAGCCAGCGAATGGGAAGTAACGAAAGTGTATTTAACAAGTTTGATAAACTACCGCTTCAGCGCCAATTGGCGTTGCTGGAAAGCATTGACGGTAAAAAATTAAATAAAGTGTATGAATCATTCGCGGCAAATACAACGCATCTAGCACCGCCCCCTAAGAAAAAGAAAACTGAATCAGAAACACTTAATCCTCCCAGCATAACTGTTGGTGACGAAGTTAAGGTAGGCAAGTTTAAAAATAGTAAAGCCACCGTAAAAGGGTTTACTAAAGATGAACACGGACAGCCTGTGTTAAAGACTGACAAGGGCGACAAGCCTTTGTACAAGCCACGTGTTAGCAAACTAGAACCTAAAAAAGATACGGTTAAAGAAGCTGGCGTGCCTAACTTAAATAAGATACGCATACTGAATAAAATACTAGCAGACCATTTTCCTGTAAGTGACCTTAAAAAGCAAATGTTAGCCTACGAAGCAATTCCAATTCCGCAGATGTTATCAGACTTCAGGGGATTGAGAGCAGGCTCCGGCGATGATGCATGTGCAAGAGGTGTAGTTAGACACTATATTCAAGCATTAAGTAAAGAAGAGCAGAAACACATTAATTTAAAAGAATGGAGCAAAAGCAAAGTTCGTGCATTGGTTGAATCCAAAGGCATAATGGGCAGAGTAATGGGAGACACATTTTTAAAAGGTGACGACAAATTAGAATTCCAGCAAGTAGATTTGTATCCATTAGAAGAGATGCAGTTTGAAAATGCTGAATCAAGAGATGTATACATACAGCAATTGGAACAAGAAAACAATATACAAATAGAGTGGACTAATACACCTAACAATGGCAGTTTAGCATTCGGACTAGCAACATTAACTGATCCTATGTTAGATGATAAAATAACATACTGGGGTAGATACTTTAAACAAAAGACAGCAGATATGATGGGTAAATGGGGTAACAGCCAAGTACCAATTGGTTGGAAGTTACAAACTGCTGGAGCAATGAAATTAGATATAGGGATTGATCCACAGCACTTGATTAAGACAGATGATCCTTTTAACGGGGTCATAGAAGTCATACAAGCAGTGAAGACAAACTCAGCTGGTACAGAGCTATCTGATTCATTAGTAGCGGCACTTGAAACTATACATACCCAGCAACATCCAGAATTTACAGGGCAAATATCAAACTTACCAGCATTAAGAGATTACTTTGGTGAGATTATGGGGCCAGTAGCACTTATGAGTGAAATGGTAGGCGGACAGGCAGATGCCGCTAGAGATGATTTACTAAGTGGTCAACCATGGGCAAGTTGCAGTATATTTTGGCCCATGGCAATGAATGCTCCACTAGTTGATAGTTACTTCACAGCACCGGACGGTACTAGAGTAGGTATTAGTAGTAAAGGCGGTAAAGGAGCAAAAGCAAGTGTTAAGAACATATATGATGCGATTGCTAAAGCGCCAGATGAAATGAAAGCACAATACCAACCCACGGTTAATATTGTTAACATTGTACAGAGTAATAGTGCAAAAGACGGGCCATTTAGATTAGCAGAACTTTATCAACAACTGCCACAAGGATTAGAACAAGAAGTAAACGGCTATATTAAAGAAGGCAAAAAAGACTATGCAGGTATTAGTCCAGCGGCAACTGAGTTATTTAATTACGGAACACCTAGACAAGATGTTCCAGGCTTTAATGTAGGATATGCATTGTTGGCCTTACTTGCTAAAAAAGTTACAAGAGTAATAAATGAATCAGGCCCAGAGTTTGGACAAGGGTGTGTAGCATTCCTTAACCAATCAAGCATTGTGCAGTTATATTGTAAGATGGGTAAAAACGGACAAGATGCTAGAGTAACAGGATGGGAGGCTGTATATCCGCCAAACTTCCAAGGCACAGTAGAAATTGACGGTAGTAAAAATTATTACAGTTCAAGAATTGGCGGCAAGTTCGCGTTCGGGTTTAAGTAATAGTGATAGACTACCGTACAATTTATAGTAAAAAAATAATGGATTCTTCGGATGGCCGACTTAGTTATATTCAAGGTATGCTAAAATTTGGTGACGCACTAGCCGCAATAGGATATGCATACGGAATACCGTATTCTAGTCTATTATTGCGTTTCCCACAAGTTTCAACTAACGAACGATTTGAAAATATGACTTCTGCAGGACCCGGGTACACAGTACAAGACCAGATAGATTTTATTAAAACTGCTCATACACGAATCCCCCGGAGTATATTAGAAATTGGCGGCGGTAGATTAGAAGTCGTGACATTCCTTGCAGAGCTGGCAAGACAATTAGGTGTAGTGCAAGATATTGTGGTTATAGAACCAGGCGAACATGCTCCAACTTACTTAGTAGACACAGCAATAAAATACTTCCCAAGAACAAGTTCGATATTACCGGTCGTACATCTCATTAATAAGCCTTTACACACAGTAACAGACATTGATTATAGCAAGTTCGATACTATTCTAATGATAGAGAGTTTAGAACATATACTAGCAACGGAGTTTGATCCATGCATGGAACAAATAAAACAAGAATTTCACGGATCGTTCATTGTAACTAACTGGCATTCATATCATCCTATTGCAGTAGGACAATATGCTCCACCGAATGTGCATTGTAGATTAGTAGACGATGCATTATATGACGATTATGCTAGTATGGGAAGAGTGGCCCATAGAGATCGTAGCCATCTTTGGATAGAAAAACCGTAAACATCTGTTAAATACTGTTATGCAATTTGCTGACATTGAAAACCCATTTATTAATTTCTTATACAGTTGTAATAAGTCTGACTTATTAGAACATGTGCCAACACATGCCCGTAAATCGTTATACGGCATGTGCCCATACTTAACTGACCACTGGAAACCGCTTAATGAATTATATAAAGGCATTAATACAATTTATATAATTAGCCTTGACGGCATAGGATCAAAAGAACTATACGAAATATGGGAACAACACCGATATACTTGCACACCTTTAATTCCAGACTACATGCAAAACAACGATTCGGTTATAGTATTCGACAATTCAGCTGAAGGCCATTGTGATAATTACATATTTAAGTTTATATCACAGGTGGTCGGACACTATAAATTAGATACTACTAAAACATACTATTGTAACAGCAGTGCGAATGTAACTGACCTCCAATCAAATACACCGTATACAAACTTTATTACATTTACTGCTGATAACTATTTAGAAGATGCTATGACTAATTTGCAAGAAGATATGCAGACATTATTAGACACCGTATTGTTTAGGGAAGAAGACGAGGTATTTGATATCGAGATGAATTTATCTAAACAGTTTCTTTTTAGTTGCTTAAACAATGCACCTAAACCTTATAGAGCACTATTACTCGGAGCAATAGCTGAAAGTGGCTTAGACGGCTTCTGTAGCAGTCCTAGGGTGCCATATGACCAGCTATACGGTGCTAGTGTAACATATCTAAGTGCAGAATTGAGTAATAACAACATTACTAAAGCAGATTTTAAAACCGGATTACAATGGCTAGATTTACTTGAACCGCATTACCCACTTATATTAGACAGTCCTAGTGAAAACAGTATCCACATGAAAGAATTATCGGCCGATAAAACATTTATTAGTAACTTGTTTGATTGTGATATAAGTGTAGTAACAGAATCGATGGTTGATAATAATCTATTTGTATCAGAAAAAATATATAAGCCTATTATTATGTGCCAGCCGTTTATAGTGTTAGGACCTAGTAGGGTATATAAGTATATTAGTAATTTAGGATACAATACATTTGACTATATCTTAGATAATAAGAAAATGGATATTAGCAATAACATTATTAATAGAATTAAACTTATAATAGATGCATTGAATACACTTAAAAATACTAAAGCAGACCCTATTGCATGGAAAACACTTAATGATAAGATAGCAATAGATGTTGTACACAACTATAACACATTTAATAAGCGATTGCATGGTTTACACACTGCCGGACTAACTAGTTTAGACGGATATTTCAAATATCGCCCCGGTTTAAAACAGCCGTTATATAGTTAATAGCATAAATACTAATATGAAGATTAGCGAAATAATTGTAAACGAATCAATGGGTGGAATGACTTCCGCAGGATCAGTAGCCACAGTGGTAAAACCATTAACTAGTGATATACAGCGAGTAGTTCAACGACCTAAGAAGCCTAAAAAGATAGGCGGCAAAAAGAAACCTGGGCCTAAGACAGAAACTAAAACTACGTCCACAATCATAAGAAGATAATATGAGAATTTTGCAATCCAAAAATGGCTCAACTGTTGTCCATTCAAAAGAATTCCAGTTCTTTGACAAGTTACGACACGAAAACGGTATATATGAGTGTGACTTGAATGAAACTGAACTCTATTCAGCAACCCAACTACGCCAAAGAGGCGTAGTATTAAAAGTGAAAGAAAATGGTAAAATTAAATACAAAGCCTTCCCCCAAGCCTAAGAAACTCACGGCTAAGAAGAAAAAAGAACTTTTAATTAAGCTGGAGACCACTGTACATAATGTGGCAAACAAAGGGTTATACTTTGTTACTGGCACTAAGCAAACATACTTTAAAGTGATCGATAGCAAGAATAAGCGTATTACATACACCGACATAAGTGTGTTAGAAGCCGCTGAAGCTATAAAAGAAATATTGAACAAAGCAACTATCAACGATCATGCTGTACTTATTAAGCAACTAAACTTAACGGTAGCAGAGCACCAAAAAGCCATTGACAAGTTAATTATGGATCTTCGATTTTATAAGCATTCGATGGAAGTTACTACTGATTTTGAAAAAGTGTGTATTCTCGAAGCAAGAGAACAGGATGCTTACGGTAAATACTTGTACTTGAAAGATGAATATATAAGTAGCCTTTATGTTAATAGAACCCATCAAGCCCGGGGCATTACAAACATAGCAACATTTCGATAAAATTTTCAGCTTATTTGATAAATACAATTAACAAATTTATATTATCGGGATATACTATGAAAATCACAAATTTTAATCAATCTCCTGCAACAAAGATTGCAAAGATTAACAAATACCTAAAAGAAGCCCATGGCGTTAAAGTTGGCGGGTTTCACACTAAAAGCGAACTTCAGTCTGTTAGAGAACAAGCTGAAATGCAAGTTATTACATTAAGAAACTCTAACAAGAAATTTAATTTATCACCCGAATACGCAAAGTATCTTGGTGTTAAAGATGTTATTGATGTCATGATGGCAGAAGGCATGTATGCAGAAGGCCCTGCGGCATTAGGCATGAAGAGCGAAGTCCAAGAAACTGTTAAGCAGTTAATGGACAGTGGTTACACAATGGACGAAGCAAGTACAGAATGCATGAACAGATTCAGACAAGATTCCCGATTTGCGTATGATGATGATTTTGTATTACCGATTGTTTTAAAAGCGGCTAAGGACTACTACGAATCATGTGGTTCAACACATGAAGGCATGCTCGGCGGACCAAGTACAGATTTAGGCGAGGCCTTAATGACAGCATTAGCAAAAGAATGTGGTGTAGAGTTAACAAACCCTTCAAGCATCGATGCTATTGAAGAAAAATTAAATATGTTTGCCCAAGTAAGTGGCAAGAGCAGAGATTCAGTAGCTGGATTTTTAAACAGTCTAGAAGAAGAGGCACTAACAAGCGGAATTCGAATGTTTGGCGCCAAAATCGGCGAAGCAAATAAGCCTGACTTTTTAGACCTAGACAACGATGGCAATAAAAAAGAGCCAATGAAGAAAGCGGCTAAAGACGCCAGAGAATCACACATGTTCGATGACATCATCGGTGACATGTTAGCAGAAGAAGTAGACGTAGAACAAGCAGAAGTTGTTATGGCGGCAAGAGCCTTAGCAGACGATATACAAGACATGATTGCTAGACTTGGCAAAATGCAGAACGAGGATGTTCCTGCAATTGCTGATCAAATGAGAGCAGAGATGGGAGCGGAAGTTGCCGCTGGATTTAACTCTCAAATGGGACAAACATTGTCAGCACACTTAGACGCAACAAAGGCTACTAAGGATGCAATGGAAACAGCAATAGCACAAATCACTGGCGATGCACCATTAGGCGCACCTGGTGGAGATATGGGACTTGCTGAACCTACTGCTGATGTTGGCGAAGAAGAGCCAACAATAGACGACATGGCTATGGACACAGTAGAGCCTGCCGCGGCTGGCCCAGAAGATGAGCCACTAGGTAGAGCACCAGTAGAGATTTAATTATGAAAATTGCTGAAGTATTTTTACTAGAAGCATATTTCGATGACTTACAAAGTGTTGTAATGGACCGGCTGGCCCAATATGCGTCGGACGAACAGTCAAGTATCCCCACAGAAGAATTTAGACAAGCACTAGCAAGTGATGGTTTCCTGTTGAGTATGAATGAATTACAGAAAGCATTAACTGACATGGACGTAGTAGCAAATGTTGACGCTAATACTATAACGCCAAAAGGTGCTATAGATAATGATCTGACTGGCGACATGGAGCCACAAGTAGATGTACATGCAATGGCCGGCGACCAAGCTATGGCAGACGTTAACACTACACTACCACAATAAGAACTACATCTTATGATGAATGACAGCACACAACACGCAATCCAATTCCTCGATACACAAATTTTTGAAAAATTTAATGCTCCACATGAAGAAATTAGTCTTAGTATGGTTAAGGCAATTACTCGTGGCGGAGATCCTGCATTGTATAAACATGCCCAAATACGTGAAGTAGCACATGAGTATATAGAATCTCAAGATAACACTTATACAATACAGCCAGATGCCTTACCCACAGAAATACCTTATATAAATTTTGATGTCCCTAATGATAACTCAGAGCTTATAAAACGTTCGCTGGCTTCTGCAAGTTCTGTTACCGGAAAGAATCTTCAGCAAACAGTTGCCGCAACATTTCCTCGAGGCGAACAACACGAATCTAAATACCAAACATTATTTGGTGTAGATAGAGCCGGCTGGTATGATGCTTTTCCAAAATTAAGTTATAGACTTAACGCTCTCGGCACCCGAAATAACATGGAACTAAGTGACTTGACCGAAAACGAATTTATTCCTGCATTTGGTGATAGTAATACTTTTGGTATGGGACTGCCCGAAGAAGAGTTATGGTACAATAAATTAGGGGAAGTCCATCCCATATACAATGCCGGAGTTATAAATGGCAACTTAACAGATGTATATTTAATGATGACCAGTATGTATAAAAGTAAGAAGTTCAAGAAGGCATATGTAGTGACACCACATGCAGAACGGTGGACAGGTGTTTCAGATGCTGGATACTTTGAAGGCATAACAAATGGAGCACATTATTTTTTAGAGCAATTTAAACATGCTCCAGAAGTTTTAAATATTAATACTAGACAATTGTATAGATGGATGGCAGTACAAAACATAATAAATTTCTGTGCCGTCAACGACATCGAACTAAAAATGTATCAGTCGAATACGTTTATGCATGTTGGCTGGTGCGGTGAGCAGAATCTACACATACCTAACTGGTATTTTATTTTTCAGCATATGCATAAAAATATTAAAATTGCAAACGAGTGCGGTGAGGACATAACACAATGGCCCAAGCATACAGCAAGAGACTTAATACACTTCGGTTCAGAATGGCACGACAAGATGGCACAGCATTTAATAAATATGTAAATGCATATAAGCGAAACAATGGAAGCAATAGTAAGTCGTGCAACGATTTATGAACGCCACATTCCACACAAAGAATTTTTCACAGATACTTCGGGTAAAATAGAATATACACTAAACAGTCTATGGCACAGAGATGTGGAACTCGAAAGTTATTCTGATTATACTCTAGCAGTAGGGTGTAGTCATACATTCGGTATAGGCTCTTCCACACCATGGCCCACACTTATAGATAACTGCTACAATGCAGGAATTCCAGGAGCAACAGTACATGATATGTGTGACGTTGCTATGGGCATTTATAAAGAGAATCCTTATAAGAAGCTATTGTTGTTTGCCCCTCACGGCGAACGAATGCTAATAGAGGAAGATGGTAAAGTACAAGCATTAATGCCATATGGCTCCAACGCAGACCGTTATAAAATGGTTGACATACCTACTAAAATGCTGTATACTAACAGAAGTATTGAGCATTTACAGTACTTTTGTGATGTAAATGACATAGAGCTTAAAATAATCTGTAGTAACAGCATACAGTTTATAAAGCAACACAAGGATAAACTAGTAGATAAAGGGGCAGATGGTGTCCACTACGGTGATGTCACACAACGAAACTTTGCGGGAATGTTTAATGTTATTAAATGAAAAGATACAGTATGTAAAACTAGATCGAACAACAACGCCAACAGGTAGAATGTATGTGGGAGATGACAATGTTCCTGTTCCTAGTGTAACAACAGTGCTAGATAAAACAGCGGACAAGACAGCCTTAATTGCATGGCGAAAAAGAGTAGGCGATGAAGAAGCAACACGAGTAAGTAATGAAGCGGCTGGTTTAGGAACTAAAGTACATAATGCGTTAGAGAAATATATTCTGGGAGAGGACTACGAAATTAAAGGTAATAATTTTGTGAGTATCCTTGCAAGGGATATGACAAACTTAATGATTAACGAAGGATTTACTGGAGTCGAAGAAGTTTGGGGAACTGAGATCGGTCTTATTGCTAAAGGTCTTTATGCTGGAACTACAGACTGTGTTGGTATGCACAATGGACAAGAAGCAATTATAGATTTCAAAACAAGTAAAAAAATTAAACCTACTAAGTGGGTACAAGATTACTTCCTACAGTGTTGTGCTTATGCAATGGCACATAATGAGATGTACGGAACTAACATTCGTAAAGGTGTAATACTTATGGTTAGCAGAGATGTTGAACTTAAAGAATACATTATTGAAGGCGATGAGTTTGACCACTATTGCGTAGAATGGACAAAACGACTAGAACAATATTATAGCAGGTTGTAATGCTTTCCAAGTATTGGACTATTTCATCAAAACCACAAGCAGAAGCACACTCGGAAATATTCGAACTTAAATCGGAGAATATAACCGGTGAGTGTGTTGTACAAAATCAATTCCTGACAATTAATCCCAATCAAAAACCTATGCTTAGTTCCAGTATACAGCCTGGACAACATCTAGAAGATGATGCTGTGGGCGTTGTGATAACAAGTAATAGAGCAGACATTGTTGTTGGCGATGTTGTGGTCCACAGAAAAGGAATGAGACAGTTTGCAGAAATAGATGCAGATGACTTGATACAAAAAGTACCACATCAAGATATAGATAGCAGTCTTTATTTAAGTGTGCTAGGAACTCCTGGCAGAACAGCATGGATTAGCATGGTAGCGGTTATGCAACTTAGACCTGGCATGACTGTTGGTATAAGCGGCTGTGCCGGAACAGTAGGCGTGTTACTTGCCCAAATGGCAATAAAGAAAGGCTGTACAGTTATAGGATACACTAGCACACAAGAAAAAGCAGACTGGTTAGAAACACTGGGTATAAAGCCAATTGTAACAGGTAAAACAACTATAGAAAAATTAGATGCCGCAACAAAAGAATTAGCACCAGACGGCTTTGATGCATACCATGAAAATGTATGTAACTTGCATTTATTTAATGCTATACAAAATATGAAGCCACATGGTATAATAGCATTGTGCGGACTAATGAAAAGTTATACACAACAAATGGGTCCTGGGCCTAACTTATTACGCACGATATACAACAATGTTCGAATACAAGGATTTGCGATTGGCAACTATCCGTTACAAAGCTCGTGGGTTAACTTCCACGACTATATGGCTCATACTTACAACGACTTCAAATTTAATCAGTATATAACGACCGGAATTAGTCAAGTACCAGCATTGTATACTGGTTTATATAACACATACGGCAAAGGCAAACTTATAATCAAAATTTAATTGTACAAAAGTGATAAATACAATTAACAAATGATTGGAGTTTAATAGTGGCACATAGCGACGATGCAAATCTAAAAGTAATAATTTCGAGGATCCAGCAAAGACGAGGTCTAAAGCAGGAATTACCTCAACCTTTGCGACCTGGAGAAATCGGGTTTGCAACTGATAGTAGGCAAGTTTATATTGGTGCCGATACGGCAGATGCAGTGAGTAACACATACAACAAACAAGTTGTATTCGAAACTACTCAGAATGCACAAGATTTAACTAAGTCGTTAGCAAACAGTCAAATTATTAAGTTTGAAGTCCCGCACATTAGATTCCCTAAAGGATCTGGAAACTTTAATGGTGCAACAAAACAAATAAGCTGGAATCCGACCACAAGTTCTACTTACACTATTTCAGATGGAACTACAGCATCAAGGACTGTATTTCCGGCTAATGTTACAGCACCAGGCGGAGTAGCCGGAAATGCATCTATTAAGCAGAACTTAACTAATAGTACATTTAATGCAGAAAACTTAACAGTTATAATTGCTGGCAAAAAACAAGTCGGTGATGAAGACGGTACCGGAGCATCTGTTAATGCCGCATTTGATTACAACTTTATAAGTGGTAGCGGCTCAGCTTCAGATCATATTATTAATTTTAGAAGTGCTCCAGCAAACAGTGAAGACGTGAGTATTTCATATTACGGTAATACACAAGTTATAAGTTTATTAACAGCCACCGGCGTTGTTACTAGCGGCGCGAGTACAACGGGGTTTTATGTTGCCAAAGGTATTCCAGAATGGCAAAAACTAAACCATAATAACATTTTTGTTAATGGCGAAGTTGGCACTGGTTACATTGGATTAGAAGCAAAACATCTTGATGTAGTAGGAAAAGGATCAGGTATAGCAAATGTAGCCAACGTGTCAGTCGGCACTGTTATTGCCTCTAAGAATCCATCAGACGCAAGTTACTTTGGCGGAAGTGCAACATACAATGCCGCAACATATTCTGGAAATTTTGTAACATCAACAGTGGGCAGTGGCATTATAACATTCACATCTGGTACTACAGTACTTGGATTAAAGCATCAAGGTGATGCGGCAAATCCAAATGGTTCACAGGAGTATGTTTACATAGAAGGTTTAAATACCGCTGGTATTACAGAAGCAGGATACTTACACCAAAAGATTTTACCAATTAAGAACACAACAGATGTTGCAACAGCATCATTTATAGTTGATACTCCGGCAAACGCATTCACAGTTGCTAGAGCAGTTACATCAGCAGTAGTTTCGACTAACGTTGTTCTTACTGGCAATGTAGACGGTTTAGTAGTTGGGGGATATGTAGACTTTGCCGGAACTCATGCAAATACATCACAATTTATAGGCTTAGTTGGTGAGATAACAGCTAAAGATTTAACCTCTATTACTGTGGTAAATACCGGATCCGCAGTAACAGGGCCTACAGCAGACAATTTATCCATAGTAGGATTTAACAATAGCACTAAAACAAACGCAGTTATAGTATCAGCTCTTAATGGATTAACATCAGCACAAAACGTAACATTTAGTACAGCAGTTGGAACTATTAACTCTGCAACATCAACAGCAGTATCAAACGTAACAGCAAACGCATTTGAAGTTGCTAGTGGAGACGTAGCAGAAACAGTCACAGGAACATTTAGTCCAGTACTAACAAACATTACAGCCAACGTTGGCGTAACACCGGGCGTAACTTTAAGACTAGCACCTGCTAGTGGCATTAAAACACTTAATAGTGCAATAGCAGATATTAACACACACGGCAATTGGATCAAGGCATCCTTGATACCCGACAGCACTGATACTACCTACGTTAGAAGTAGTGACCAAACAGAATATCTTTTATTTAATGAACCAGGATCCGCTATAGATACTTGGAGTAATATAGGTATTAACTTAGCATTAGCTGACTCATTGCTCACCGGCGCCCAGCATAAGTATTTAAAGAATGACAAAACTGTTAAAGTAAAATTTGAAGAATGGTTAAAAGTACTTATGGCAGAATATAAGCCTAACGTGCTATCAACTATATACATGAACGACCAGTACGAATCAGCTTCCCCGTTCCCTACATATAACTTAGATATTAACAGTACAACAGGTGAAATTGATTTTGATGGGCATGAAGAAGCAGGCAACTTTAGTGAACTAGTTAACAAACTGTACTTTGAAAAAACAAATGCAAATATTAAAGGCTTAACTACTATTAAGACTAATATTGAATTGTTAACTAATGAAGCAACAGCGGCAAGTAGTGCCACAGCAGAATACAGTGAACCAAACTCAATAACACTAGTTAATAATGGTGTTTCAGCAGTTAGTTCATTAGGTACTGATTCTACTATTATTGATACAATGATGATAGACTATGTTATTGATGCCAGAATCGGCGGCGGATTATTTTATAATAAAATTGGTACGTTACAGTACACAGCTAATCCAAATGCAGACGGCGGTAACGGCACAGTTATTATACAAGATGTAGGCACAGAATATGCTGATAGTGGTGTTACAATAAATAACGGTGTACAGTTTACTGCTTCTATGGCAAGTGGCACAGTTACTATTAGTTCTAATGTTTCACTTAGTCCAACTCCTGGTAATGTTTCTATGAAATATATTACCAGAAGATGGAAATCATTCTAACCTAAGCGTACTAAAATATGTTTGAAAAACACACTACGGTAGAGACTCGCCTTGAGCAATTTAGGGAGTTAAGAAAGTCAAATCTTTCATTGAATGCTGTTGTAGAACGGTTTGGTGAAATTAAGCCTTCCAACAGATACCTCGATTATTGGACTCCTGCTTCCTGGCCCAAACCATTCGATCTTATAGAGCAAGGGCACTTTGATACCACCGCAATATCCATTCTGATGTACCAAACTTTAGGTCATTTAAATTACCTAAAACCAGAACTTGTAAGTTGGAAAGTGATAAGTAATAGCATGAATGGAAAGGATGGTGCAGTATTTATATACAACGGAATGATGTACAATCTCGATCCCACCGCACCTATTGAGTCTAATGAAGCTATGCAACATTACACTACTTTAGCAGAATTAAGAAATTTACACATACCTTTAGTATAAAGATTTTTGTTGACATTACGCATTTTTGTGTTATAATGCATTAAAACATCTATAAGGAAGAAACAGATATTGGGCACACGAATCATGCAAGTAATAAAAAGAGACGGCACACAGGAAGGCTTAAACATAGACAAACTACACAAGGTAGTAATGTATGCATGTGAAGGGATAACAGGTGTAAGTGCCAGTGAAGTTGAAATACATTCACAAATTCAATTCTTCGATAAAATTGTAACTGAGGATATTCAAGAGACACTTATCAAAAGTGCCGCAGATCTAATCAGCGAAGAAACACCAAACTATCAATATGTAGCAGGAAGACTAATTAACTATCATTTGCGTAAGCAAGTATACGATAGTTTTACTCCACCATGCTTATGTGATATTATTGATGAGAATATTACCGCAGGCTTCTACGATAGCGAATTTACAAAGTTATATACCAAAGAAGAGATTAACGAATTACAAACTTTCATCGATCATAACAGAGATGAGTTCTTAACTTATGCGGCTATGGAACAATTCCGTGGCAAGTACCTAGTACAAAATAGAGCAACAGGTAAAATTTACGAAACACCACAAGTAGCATACATGATGATTGCGGCTACATTGTTTAGTAAGTATCCAGCAGAAACTAGAATGCGATATGTCAAAGATTACTACGATGCTATCAGCACATTTAAAATTTCCTTGCCTACGCCGGTTATGGCTGGTGTGAGAACACCACAGCGACAGTTTAGTAGTTGTGTGCTTATTGAGACAGGTGACAGTTTAGACAGCATTAACGCAACAAGTAGTGCTATTGTTAAATATGTAAGCCAGAAGGCAGGCATCGGTATTGGCGCAGGTAGTATAAGAGCAATTGGCTCGCCTATTAGAAATGGAGATGCAACCCACACAGGCGTTATCCCATTCTTTAAACTATTCCAGTCAGCAGTTAAGTCATGCAGTCAAGGCGGAGTAAGAGGCGGAGCGGCCACATTATACTATCCGTTATGGCATTTAGAAATTGAAGAAATGCTAGTACTAAAGAACAACAAAGGCACAGAAGATAACCGTGTTCGACACATGGACTACGGTGTACAGTTTAACAAGTTAATGTATGAAAGACTGCTAAGTGGCGGAAACATTACATTGTTCTCTCCGCAAGATGTTCCAGGCTTGTATGATGCATTCTTCCAGGATCAAAATAAGTTTAAAGAATTATACGAAAAAGCAGAACGCAAAACAAGTATCAAAAAGAAAAGTATTCCAGCAATCGACTTGTTCAGCTCGTTTGTTACAGAACGAAAAGATACAGGTAGAATTTACTTAATGAATGTTGACCATGCAAATACACATGGTGCATTTGTTGAAGACCTAGCACCAATTAAGCAAAGCAACCTTTGTTGTGAAATTGACTTACCTACTAAGCCGTTAAGTGATATCAACGATGAAGAGGGCGAGATTAGTTTATGTACGTTAAGTGCTATTAATTGGGGAGTTATTAAATCGCCCGAGCAAATGGGTAAGATTACTAACTTAGCCGTTAGAGCATTAGACGAGTTACTAGATTATCAAGACTATCCAGTTAGGGCGGCAGAACTTAGCACTATGAACAGACGTCCGTTAGGCGTTGGTATTATTAACTTTGCATACTGGCTAGCCAAGAACAATACAACGTATCAAGATCCAGACTTTAACTTGATAGACGAATGGGCAGAAGCATGGAGTTACGGACTTATTAAAGCCAGTAACGAACTTGCAATAGAGAAAGGTGCATGTCCTAAGAATATAGAAACAAAGTACGGACACGGTATTACGCCTAACCAAACATACAAATCAGATGTTAACGAATTAGTTAAACATCAAGAACGTATGGACTGGACGGGACTTAGAGCAAGTTTAAAAGAACATGGTATTCGTAACTCAACACTAATGGCACTTATGCCTGCTGAAACATCCGCACAGATTAGTAACAGTACAAACGGCATTGAGCCACCACGTAGTTATGTAAGTATCAAACAAAGTAAGCACGGTGTACTTAAACAAGTAGTGCCAGGCTACCCTAGACTTAAAAACAAGTATGACCTACTGTGGGATCAGAAGTCGCCACAGGGTTACTTAAAAATTATGGCAGTATTACAGAAATATATTGACCAAGGCATTAGTGTTAATACTAGTTACAATCCGGAACATTATGAAGACGACAAGATTCCTATGAGTGTGTTGTTGCAAGATATTATTACGTTTTATAAATTTGGCGGCAAGCAATTATACTATAACAATACACATGACGGACAAGGCGAGATAGATATTAATAAAGATGATCCGTTGCCACTTACGGAATTTGAAGATGACGACTGTGACAGTTGTACGATATAATGTCAGTATTTAAAGCAAATAAAAAACGTGACCACAACACGGTCAAAATGTTCCTTGATGGGAATGTGGATATTCAACGGTATGACGTATTAAAGTATAAGCAGTTTGATAAACTTACTGACAAGCAGTTAGGATTCTTTTGGAGACCAGAAGAAGTTGATATTACTAAAGATACAAAAGACTTTAAAGACTTAACAGACTTTGAGAGACATATCTTTACCAGTAACTTGAAGCGACAAATACTACTTGATAGTGTACAAGGACGCTCACCTAATCTTGCTTTCTTGCCTATAGTAAGTCTACCTGAATTAGAAACATGGATTGAGACTTGGGCATTTAGCGAAACTATTCACAGCAGAAGTTACACACACATTATTAGAAATGTATTCTCTAATCCGAGTAAAGTGTTTGACGAATTACTAGACATTAAAGAGATTGTTGAATGTGCTGATAGTATATCTGCAAACTACGACAAACTGATGGACTACAATGACCTAAGAAAAAGAGGGCTTGCAAGTTACGACGAGTACGAACATAAAAGACGTATTTGGTTGTGCTTAATGAGTGTAAACATTTTAGAAGGTGTACGTTTTTATGTATCATTTGCATGTAGTTGGGCCTTTGCAGAACTTAAAAAGATGGAAGGTAATGCAAAGATTATTAAACTTATTGCTAGAGATGAAAATGTTCACTTAGCAAGTACACAGCAAATGCTGAAGTTACTGCCGTTAGAGGACAAGGACTTTGCAAAGATTAAAGAAGAGACAGCAGACGAATGTAAGCAAATGTTTGTTGATGCAGTTGAACAAGAGAAGACATGGGCCGACTACTTGTTTAAAGATGGTAGTATTATTGGACTCAACGCACATCTGTTAAAGCAGTATGTAGAGTTTATTGCTGGCAAACGAATGAGAGCAGTAGGTGTAGTGTCTGATTACAATACTGGAACAAATCCTCTACCATGGACAATGTCCTGGATTGCAGGCGGCGATGTACAAGTAGCACCACAAGAAACAGAAATTAGTAGTTATGTTGTTGGAGGCACAAAGCAAGATATCGACAGCAACACACTTAAAGGATTTAGTTTATAATACTATGAAACAAGTATCGATAACAGGGTCAGCAAATGGCATTGGTAAAGCGATAGTAGACTTGTTACTAATAAATGACTACAACGTACTACAGTTTGATATCGAAACGGATATTTCAATACCTCAAAATAGGCAAACTATTGTAGCACAATCCAGCACTGGCGATATTTTTATTAACAATGCGTGGTCCTCAGAAAACCCTACAAGTCAAGCAGATATGTTTTCTGATATTTTGTCTGCATGGAATGATAACCAAACTAAGCATATTATAAACATAGGGTCGTTAATGAAATATGCCTCAATGGATCCTATGGATATACATAATGCATATAGAATATCTAAAAAGAACTTGTACAAGAAAACTATGTCAGCACATTTAGATGAGCGTGTAAAATGCAGACTGTCAATAGCACAGCCTGGTTTTACTGAAACAGCATTTACTGAAGATTTTGCAGACTTAGAACCTATGATGAAACCTTCCCAAGTTGCTAAACAGATTTTAGATATAATAGAATCAGACGTACATATTGTAGAAACAAGTTTTAAGAGAAGATAAATAATACTATGCCAGGAGTAACTAGAGTCGGAAAAGATACAGCAAAAGGTTCCATATTAGGGACAGGCGCAAGTACGGTATTTACGGAAGGCTCAAGAACAAGTTTACTAGGCGACAAAGTTGCACCCCACGGCAAGCCTCCACACACTAGTCCGGTTATAGTTAAAGCAAGTACAACAGTATTTGCCCAAGGCAAAGGAGTTGTTAGAAAAGGTGACCCTGCTACTTGTGGACATGCCGCTACTGGCTCCAGTACCGTATTTTCAGGATAACACTCCACACAAACAGATAAGTATTAACTATGCTGTTAATTCAATTCAATACCTCGATAGATATTTCAATATTTCCTGTTGAGATAATCCAGACATTCAAACATAATACATATCTTATTGATTTGAAGTTGACCGATTACGACACGATTAATTATATAACAAGCAATTATGACGTACTAAGTATGGAAAGCAATGCTGATGTGCTGTATACGAGCTTGTACGAGCTTCATACAACGTCATACACGAGTGTTACGCCGGAAGACACACTTGCACCACTTATAGAAAAACTTGATTTTTTATGTACAAAAGATCCACATATTATTTGTTTTAGTTGGCAAATACCTCGTAACTATATCTTAGATTACCGGATTAACAAATTATTAGAAGCAGGCTTCTTAGTAGTGTGTGCTGGCGGCAACTCTGATTTACCTATAACAGATGTGAGCCCGGTAGCAGTAGACGGAGTAATCAGAGTAGGTGGTCACAAATACAATGGGCATTATCAAAATTGGATAGACATATATGATGTAACCGTGCCTGATGTGCCTAACAGTAATATAGCGGCCCACGTAGTATGCGAACTACTAGTTAACAAACGATTGGAACTAGATTACAGTTTAGGCTTTTACAGTGATAGTTCGATTCGTAGTGCCCCATGGCCTCTAAGACTCGCACAAACACCCAATACAGCAATTAAGTATTATGAATTTCTCCCTGTATCCAATTTGAGATACTTTAGCGGGGAACATTTATTGCCAGTTAGACAAGGCGATACTGTAAGTGTGTTATATGGAGGCGTACCGTTAGAAGACTTTTCCAAGCCTGCTGAGATTGATCTAGGTACTGACCTTCCCAGAGGCTGTACGTTTAACACAGAAAGCGGCTGGCTGTATGGTACATTTAAATTTAAAGTCCCAATGTTCCATAGATTCTTAGCAGACATAAATGGTCAATTATTTGAGTACCATATTATAAGTGCGGATGCCGACGCTAAACCAGACTTTGAAGAATGCAAACAAAAATATTTAAACCAACCATATGATGCTCCACCATTCACTATTAGAGAATATTGGGTGCCTATGGCAAGACCAATTAAACTGTTAGAACCAGGCGACCCATTTATTAGAACTTTTAATTTAAACGACTTACATTTATATAGGGGTTACGAATGAGAGGAGTAACCTTTAGTGAATTCGCCGGCGGACAAAATGTGGAAATGTTCCTACATGCCCCTACGCAACTCCCTGGCACACCTATGCAAGAAGCTGTTAAAACAGCAATAACAATTAGAGAAACATACACAAAAGATTTATATGTATGGTGTGATTATAGTGTACAACACATCTATTCACAAATAGCCATGCAGGCTTTTATAATGGCAGACATTCCATTTGTAGCCGCAATACCAGTTTTAAGTAATGACCTTAGTAAACGTGAAAACGATTGTACTATTGCATATTGCGAACAACGTAATATACCATACGAACTTTTCCATATAGATGTTCCTGCATTTTTTGATAGTGCGGAGTTTGAATTACACGGAGAAACATTCCCAACCACGCAACCACAAATGACTATAGTTGGAAAGTTCTTTTCTATGTTACCAGATTGTTGCGTAGTGTATCCTGGATTTATGATGCACATAAGTAACAGTGATTGGACACGAACTAAGAACAATGGCTTTATGCCGTTTGTTCCGCATGTAACACAAGAACATGCGGCTGAACATCACGGACTAGAATACACTAATTTCCAAGAACACTATGTTGACATGTACACTAGTTGGATGTTCACACAAAGTTATGGTGAAGTATTAAAGTCATCAACACGAGAATTTGTCGATAATGCGCCACACAGATATTATCAATATGAGATGCGTACTATCAAACAAGCCGGGTTTGACATTAAACCCACTCCGAATAAATTAATTAGCATAGAAAGACTCAAAAGTCACTTCGGTCATGATAAATATGATAAAGAGCTACGTCAACGTCTAGTGCCATTTAGTCCACTAACGTTAAAGTATGCCAGTTTACAATACACAGTAAAAGTAGACACAAAACTGAAGGAGATGTTGCAAACATACCATGAGACGAATTTTGAATTTCTTAACAAACTTTTTTAAAGACAAAGCAAAAGCAAACTTTTGGCTTTACACATTGCCGGTCCAATTAGTTGGTTGGTGTATAATTCCTATTATGGCATATAATAGCGATTGGAATTACCTTTGGCTAAGTTTAATAACATACTTCCTGTTTGGTTGTGTGGGTATGGCTGTCGGTCTACATAGATATTGGGGTCATGCGTGTGTTGAGATGCCTAAATGGAAAGAACGCATAATGACAACATTTAGTGTATTTAATGGATACGGTGCAATCTTCCCTTGGGTTATGATACACACATCCGGGCACCACAAGAACGCAGATAAAGATGGAGATCCACATAGTCCACTACAAGGCTTCTGGCATGCGTTTTTAACATGGCATAGAGAACAGCGATATTTTGACCAGCACATTGATAGAAGGGTGCTAGTTACATATATTAGACGTGGATTTGTGAACGACAAATACTATCAATTTTTAAACGACAATCACTTAGCAATTAACTATGGAGTAATTGCTCTAGCATGGTTATTATTTGGTTGGCAAGTTGCACTATACGGTATTGTGTTTGGTATATGGGCAACACTAATGAATACAAGTACTGTTACAGCATTAAG
>TARA_B110000503_G_scaffold143792_1_pt1 | contig 20546 bp, 20 predicted proteins | sample TARA_B110000503 | Tara Oceans TARA_B110000503 (sample SAMEA4397472) | marine metagenome | biome: Polar Biome; feature: [SRF] surface water layer (ENVO:00010504); material: water (ENVO:00002006), including particulate matter (ENVO:01000060) such as... | depth 5 m | reverse complement strand
AGTGATTGTTCAAGTTCTGCCATGCGCACTAAGAATCGGCCATACACATCTGCAGTATCTGCTGTGATTACATCGAATTCATAATCTTCATAACCGCAGTAAGGTTGCATTTTTCGTAGATCCCAAGGTAAACCTGCTGAACGCAGTACTGGTCCTGTAATTCCAAGTGTTGTGCAACCCGCGAGATCTAGATAGCCAATCCCTTCAGTGCGTTTCATCCAAATCGTATTGCCGATCAGTAATCGTGCATTGTCTTCAAAGTTCTTACGTAGAGTCTTTACTACACCCCGTAGCTTTACAGTCATCCCAGCAGGCAAGTCTTGTGAAACTCCACCGGGGCGTACATAGGCCATATTCATGCGCAGGCCAGTTATTTCTTCAAAGGTATCAAGAATAATTTCACGATCGCGGAATGCAAAGAACATTGGACCCATTGCGCCAAGTTCAAGCGCACCGGTTCCGAGTGCGACCATATGTGATGAAATACGGTTGAGCTCCATCATTAATACACGAATCACTGATGCGCGCTCAGGTACATCATCTGTTATCCCTAGAAGTTTTTCAACTGCCAAGCAATAAGCGGTTTCATTAAAGATTGGCGCAAGGTAATCCATACGTGTTGCGAAGGTGACTGCCTGTGTCCAGTTACGGTATTCAATATTTTTTTCAATACCTGTGTGAAGGTAGCCGATACCTGTGCGAACTTCAGTAACAGTCTCACCTTCAAGTTCAAGGACTAGACGTAATACTCCGTGAGTAGATGGGTGCTGAGGACCCATATTGACAATGATGCGCTCTTCTTTTGATTCTCCAATTTCAGAGACAAGTGAATCCCAATCTCCTCCGGTTACAGAAAAGACTGTGCCTTCGGTAGTTTCGCGGGAAGAAGCATAAGGATCAAAAGCAGGTGTCATCGGTAGCTCCTGCGATCTGAAGGTGCCGGAATTGTTGCACCCTTGTACTCGACAGCGATTCCGCCCAGCGGGTAATCCTTACGTTGTGGGTGACCATCCCAATCATCGGGCATCAAAATTCTTGTGAGCCCTGGGTGACCATCAAAGATGATTCCAAACATGTCGAATGTTTCGCGTTCATGCCAATTATTTCCAGCCCAGACTTCTACAAGAGATGGGATATGAGGATCGATTTCTGAGGTTGCAACTTCCAAACGAACTCGTTGATTTTTAGTCATTGAAAGGAGTGGGTAAAGCGCAACAAGTTCAGCACCTGTGCGTTCTGGGTAATGGACTCCTGAGACACCCATGCACATTTCGAATGTCAGTTTGTCGCGCATGATAAATGCAACTTCGAGCAAACGAGATTTTTTAATATGCAAGGTGAGCTCGCCGCGATCAACAACAACTCGAGTAATAGCATCTGCAAAATCAGGATATGCACGCTCTAAATCATCGGCAACGTCATCAAAGTAGCTGCCATATGGTCGTTGTGTAGAGCCAATGAGTTCTTGGGTACGGACTAGGCCGCCATAACCTGACGTGTCGCCAGTGCCATCTGCACCGAACATCCCCTTTTGATCTGAATCCATTTACGCCAACAAACCCTTCATAGAGATAGTCGGCTTTGCATTCAGAGCTGCAAGTTCAACCTCTTTAATGATTGCTTCGCGGTTAGGGCCAAGCTTGGTATCGCCAATAAGAGTGTGTAGCTTGATGATTGCATCCATTAACTGCTCTGGTCGTGGTGGACAACCTGGAAGGTAGATATCTACGGGGACTATGTGATCGACGCCTTGGACGATTGCATAATTGTTAAACATGCCACCTGATGAAGCACATGCACCCATTGAGATAACCCACTTTGGGGCTGTCATTTGATCATAAATCTGACGAAGTACAGGGGCCATCTTCTGTGAAACTCGGCCGGCAACAATCATAAGATCTGCTTGACGAGGAGATGCTGAAAAACGTTCCATTCCAAAACGAGAAATATCATGTTTTGGCGCTGAACCAAGGGCCATCATTTCAATCGCGCAACATGCAAGGCCGAAAGTTGCGGGCCAGAGTGAACTCTTGCGCATATATCCTGCAAGACTTTCAACAGTTGAAAGCAAAACTCCACTTGGTAACTTATCTTCTAGGCCCACTAGATTAACTCCTTTAACGCTTTCAGCTCCATCATTATTAATCCCATTCCAATCCGCCGCGACGCCATACATATGCGTATGCAACGAAGACTGTTCCGATAAATATTGCCATCTCAATTAATCCAAATAAACCAAGCTGGTCGAATGTGACCGCCCATGGGTAGAGGAAAACTATTTCAATATCAAAGACGATAAAGAGCATCGCGGTAAGAAAGTACTTCACTGGGAATCGTCCGCCATGCATTGCCTGTGGTGAAGGTTCGATTCCACACTCGTATGCCTCAAGCTTTGCTCTGTTATATCGAGCAGGTCCTGTGACCGCAGCGATTCCGACTGAAAAGGCGGCAAACCCAAAACCAATGGCAAATAAGACCAAGATCGGAATGTATGGGTTTGAACTCATGAATGAAATCCTAAGCCGTTATACATGGCAATCAGACCGTTAGGGCTTGCGGGCATTGTGAACTGCGACAACTCCACCCGTGAGATTGACCCAAGAGACATCAACCCAACCAGCTTCTTCAATTTTGGCAGCGAGCGCCTGCTGATTAGGCCAGGCGCGGATCGATTCGGCCAAGTAGATATAGGCATCGGGATTGGAAGAGGTCTTGCTGGCTACCCATGGCAGAGCTCTCATGAGGTAATTGGTATAAATAGTACGAAACGGATGCCATGTGGGGCTAGAGAACTCAGCAATCACCAAGTTGCCCCCAGATTTGACCACTCTGAGCATTTCAGCCAGAGCGCGCTCGGTATTTTGAGTATTGCGAAGGCCGAAGGAGATCGTCGCGATATCGAACTCGCCATCTTTGAAGGGGAGATTGAGGGCATCGGCCTTGGTGAAGGCAAGGTGCGGGCGGGCTTTGCGGCCTGCGGCCAGCATCCCCTCGCTGAAATCTGCAGGAATGACATCTGCGCCAGCTGCGGCCAAAGGTTCCGAACTTGAGCCAGTACCAGCGGCCAAATCCAGAATCTTCATCCCAGCGTGAGGGGCAATTACCTTCGTCGTGGCCCTTCGCCATGCCTTTGTCCGCCCAAGGCTAAGCAAATCATTGACGAGGTCATAGCGCTTTGCGACTCCATCGAACATCGCCGCAACTTCGTCGGGGTTCTTATCCATACCGGCGCGTGACATGCACATATTCTCTCTGAGAGTAGGCTCTGCGCACAACTTGTAAAGAAGAACGTTCTAACTTGAGAGAGGTTTGATGATGTCTATCCAATCAGGGTCCTTGCGGGCAACTGTATTTCCGCACAGCACCGTACTCACAGAAGCCCTCTTTGTCGTTGGTGGCGTTGGATTTATCGCAGCTCTTGCTCAGGTTGCACTGCCGGTGCCAGGTTCACCTGTTCCTGTAACGGGTCAGACTCTCGCAGTTCTACTTATTGGAACTACCTATGGCGCTCGCCTCGGATTGATGACTTTTGCGACCTACCTTTTGGCAGGAATTGCGGGTGCACCACTTTTTGCACCATCTGCTACATCTGCAAACCATGGTTTAGATCGCATCATGGGAGCAACTGGTGGTTATCTCATTGGAATGCTCATTGCTTCGCTAGTCCTTGGATATCTTGCAGATAGAAAAGCAGATCAAAAATTTAAGACTTCATTTGCAGCTCTCCTACTTGGAGATCTCATTATCTTTACATTCGGCCTAGCCTGGCTGCATACATCATTGAACCTTTCGTGGTCTGCAACTATTGCAGCAGGGTTAACTCCATTCATTCTTGGGGAAGTATTAAAGATTGCAATCACAGCGACTTCGCTTCCCCTTGTTTGGCGAAAAATTTCACGCACACTTAATCAATAAATGTCCCCCCTCGTTCCTGTCACCACACATCGCAGTGGTACGCATCTGCCACTTTTAGAGCTACTTCCTGATAACTCTCCCGTGTCTTGGGTGCGTGGCAATGAGGGACTTGTTGGTTGGGGAATCTATGCAAGAACTACCGTCACTGGTCGTGATCGTTTTGAAAAAGCTAGAGAATGGTGGCACCAACAGTTAGAAACTTTCTCTATAGATAATGCTGTCCACGCAAGCGGTACCGGCCCAGTTCTATTTACCTCATTCTCTTTCGACCGTAATAATGAATCAGTTCTTATAATTCCTAAAGTAATAGTGGGGCAGAAAAATGCAGAGTCTTGGATTACGTGGATTGGCGATTCACAACAACCCCAGCTAGTCGATACTCCTTTAAGTATTTCTCAAGGCGAAATTACCTACAGCGATGGCAGTATTTCGACCACCGAGTGGACTGAACGTGTAGCTGAAGCAATCAAGCGAATAGATGAATCTGCCGTAGATAAAGTTGTTTTAGCTCGAGATCTTCGTGGAACTTCAACTATAGATATTGATGCGCGTGCAATTTTAAAGAAGTTAGCTCTCGAATACCCCTCAACATGGACTTTCTCTGTTGATGGATTGGTTGGAGCAACACCCGAACTATTACTTAGACTCTCTCGTGGAATGGTGACTTCTCGCGTACTCGCAGGAACTATTCCTAAGACCGGTGATGACGAAAAAGATTTAGCGCTTGCTGCATCCCTAGCTCGGTCTTCAAAAGATTTAGAGGAACACGAATACGCAGTTCGATCTGTGGCCGAAGCTCTCGAACCATTCTGTACATCAACAAATGTTCCCGAGTCTCCATTTGTCTTGCACTTAGCAAATGTCATGCACCTTGCAACAGATGTCACTGGTGCACTAATCGAATCTAAAGTACGTGTTGATGCATTCTCGTTATTGCAAAGTCTTCATCCATCGGCTGCGGTCTGTGGAACTCCTAGAAACGTTGCCTTCGATATTATCGATGAGATTGAAGGCATGGATCGAGGACGATATGCAGGTCCCGTTGGTTGGATAGATGCCAAGGGCGATGGGGAACTTGGAATTGCCTTACGTTCGGGACAGATTCTAGGCAGAGAAATTCGTATCTTTGCAGGATGCGGAATTGTTTCTGGTTCAGATCCCGAAAAAGAGCTAGAAGAGAGCGCTGCAAAAATGTTAGCAATGCGCTCTGCGCTACAGCTTTAATTAGTCAAGCGCTTTTACAGCTACATAGAAGAGATGTTCTTATACATCCCTGCTAAAAAGTCGGCACCTCTTGTTCGATCAGGAGCCTGAATCACAACAATGCTCAAGCCTTGAATCGGTAGTGAAAGCTCGCCTTTCAGCTCTTTCTGAGTAGCAATGGTTTTACTCGCAAATCCCATTGAAGTGGCGATTGCAGCTGGATCCAGACCATGCGGAGTTCCAAAAATCTCTTCAAAACCATCGACTCCGCGTTGGGCTAGGGTCGAGAAGATACCCCCACCATCGTTATTGATAACAAAAATTTTAAGATTGACGATCTCTTTCTGAATAAGGCCCGTCAGATCGTGCAGGAATCCCAAATCACCTAGTACCGCAATCGTCGCCTTTCGCTGTGATGCGATTCCGAGCGCCGTTGAGATATTGCCATCAATTCCTGCTAACCCACGATTAGCAAAGGTCTCAACGCCTTCGCGAGCGAGAGCGAATCCTTCTAAATCACGAATCGGCCGAGATGACGAGATAAAGAGTGATGTCCCTGTTGGAACGCCTGCTGCAATTTCACGCGCAATTATTTGTTCGGACCATATTGAAATATCTGCAATCATCTTTATTGCACGAAGTGAGTACTTATTCCATTTCTCAGCGTATTCGGTATCTCGTACAGGTACTTCAAGCACAGGCAACTGGAGGAACTTCTGTGATGCAATGCGATCGGTATCTACAGTTGCCATGCGGGGGTCTATTACAATCTCTTTACGAGCCATCTTGATAAAGGTATTAATTGATCGTGACAAAGTTGTTCTGCCTATGACAACGACAGTATCCGGTGCAAGATCTTCGGCAATTGTCTTTGAAGTGAGGAAGATACTTGCGTGTGAAAGCGCATCTTTGAATGTGAGCGGATCTTCGGCAATAACTGGCCAATTGAGTTCTTTTGCAAATGCACGAACTGCATCAACGCTTAGTCCGCCGCGATCGTGGCCAATTACCAAAACTCCACGAGTCGATTTTGTATGGAATGTTCCGGGTGTCTTGCGATCAAAAACTTTAGGAGGATTAATCGTTAATCCATTGAGCCAAGAGTCGTCTGAATCTCCGATAAGTGGTTCTTCAAATTGAATGTTGAGATGCACGGGTCCGCTTTGAAGTGAGTTAAATGGGAGTTCCATTGGATACGCGCTACCTGAAACATCAGCAAAGTAGCGCACTGCTTTGCCAAAGATACGAGCCTGTTCTGTCGTCTGGTTGGCACCGGTCCTGCGTAACGATGCTGGGCGATCAGCAGTGAGTACGAGCAGTGGAAGATTGGTGTGTGATGCCTCAAGAACTGCAGGATGGTAATTGGCAACTGCGGTACCGCTGGTACAGACCACAGGAACTGGCTTACCTGATGCTTTTGCAATTCCGAGCGCGAAGAATGCCGCTGTGCGTTCATCGATTCGCACATGCAGATTGATGAGCCCTTTCGCACTTGCTTGATAGAAAGCAATCGAAAGTGGCGCGTTACGTGACCCAGGAGAAATCACAACATCTTTTACGTCGGCTTCAAGAATTTGCCGAACAATGACTTGAGCTAGTTGTGTTGATGGATTCATTTCAATAGCTCCGCACTCTTCATGACGCGATTCTTCCACCATTCGTAGCGGTCAGGCGCCACTTCATATCTATCAAAATCAGGCTCGAAATCAGCGATTGCAATTTCACCCTTCACGATAGGTAACTCTGCGACATTTGCGCCAAGCAGAGAACCAGTTCCTAATCCGCAATCAAAGTTCATCTCTTCAAAAGAAGCAGCAAGAATCAATCCGTAATTAATGCCTACGGCACTTTCGAGTGCACTCGATACAACAACTGGAATATTGTGATGTTCTGCCAACTTGTGAGCACGAGCAATTCCACCCAGTGGTTGTACCTTCAACATCAATACATCAATCGCACCAGTAAAATCAATTGCAAATGGATCACTTGCGTTACGGAGTACTTCATCTCCTGCAATGCGAATATCAATCTTTAAATTCTCTTTCAGCTCACGCAGCTCTTCAATGGTGGCACATGGCTGCTCTGCATATTCCAGAGGGCCGATGTTTTCGAAGATAGCGCGAAGATTGGTAAGTGCATGCTGCACTGACCAATTGCCATTAACATCAATACGTAGCTTTACCTGAGGGCGTAGAGCTTTCACTCTTGCTAGGCGAGCAATATCTTCTGACAAGTTATCGCCGACTTTTACCTTAAAGGTTTTTACTCCCGGAAAAGAGTTCACAATGCGTTCAATATCTGCTGGATCATTGAGAGCCGGGATAGTCCCATTTACCTTGATAGAACTGCGATATAGCTGTGGGCGAGGCGTTGTCGCAGCCTCTATTGCACACATCAACCATGGCGCAGATTCCGCGTAACTGTATTCAAGAAAAGGTGAGAATTCACCCCATCCAAATTCACCCTTAAAGAGTGCAACTTCTCGAGTATTGATCCCCCGAAAGTTTGTCTTAGTGGGTAGCGCAATGACGCGCATACTTTCGAGCAGGGATTGATCCATAAGATTAAAGACCCAAAGTTAAGGGCGCCGCGGAAACTTTCCGAAGTCAGGCTTGCGCTTTTCTTTATATGCATCGCGGCCCTCTTGGCCCTCTTGCGATAAATAAAAGAGAAGAGTTGCATCCCCCGCAAGCTGCTGAACTCCAGCAAGTCCATCATCGGCGGCGTTCATCGAAGCCTTGATCAAACGTAACGCCATCGGAGAGTTCTGCAACATCTCGCGGCACCAGGAAACTGTTTCAGCTTCTAACTCTTTGAGCGGGACGACGGTATTGACCAGCCCCATTGAAAGCGCTTCTTGCGCATCGTATTGACGGGTTAAGAACCAGATTTCGCGAGCTTTCTTCTGACCAACACTTGCCGCAAGTAACCCTGAACCGTATCCGCCGTCGAAGGATCCAACCATCGGTCCAGTTTGACCAAACTTTGCATTGTCGGCGGCAATTGAAAGGTCGCAGACAACATGAAGAACATGTCCCCCACCAATTGCCCAACCAGCAATCATTGCAACAACAGGTTTTGGTGTGCGGCGAATTTGTACTTGAAGGTCTAGAACATTGAGGCGACCAACACCTTGTTGTGCAAGTGAATCGTCTCCTAAATATCCATCATCACCTCGAACACTAATATCTCCGCCAGAACAGAATGCTTCATCTCCTTGCCCAGTAAGAATAATGACGCCAACTTCGGCATTGTCGCGGGCTAAATCAAAAGCTGATTTCAATTCAATAATTGTTTGGGGGCGGAATGCGTTACGAACTTCTGGTCGGTTGATTGTAATTTTTGCAATGCCTTCAGCAACCTGGTATTTGATATCGATAAATGACTGGCCACCAGGACCAGTTACCCACGCAGGGATAGTCCGGTCACCAAAATCACGCTTAATAGGCTTGCTCACGATTCCTCCATCTGGTCTACGAGCGATAGCCTACGCGGGCAATGGAGCAGAACGCACAACGAGAACTTCGCTCGGCAGATCCCCAATGGCCAGTCAGCGAATTGATGGCCCACGTCAAAAAGGCCATGAACTTTGATGGCCCAGCCCTCTCCTTTGGTAATTGTGCAATTTCTCACGTTCCCCAACAGCTCTGCATTGTTGTGGGTACCTCGGGAAGTTCAGGAGCTGTAAAGGAAGTCGGGCTAAGCCTTCTTGCGCTTGTCTCTTCTGCGCAATCGGCCAATAAATATCTCGGCGCTCAACCTGGTCACACCTGGTCACTTCTGCTTCCTCTGACTCATATCGCAGGCCTCAATGTTCTTACTCGCTCACTAGAAGTTGGTACTGAGCCAGTAGATCTGCGCAATTGGAGCGGTGCCTATCCGACAGTGGATTTCACCGCAATTGTTCCAACTCAACTCTATGCAGCCCTTAATGGAGATCGCAATTTACTGAACCACCTCGTTGCTTCAAAGGCAGTCCTCGTAGGTGGTGCTCCACTTTCGGATGAAATTCAAAATCAGGCACAGCGTGCTGGAATTAATGTAGTAACAACCTATGGCATGACAGAAACGTGTGGTGGTTGTATCTATAACGGTCTACCTCTTGAAGGTGTAGAGATTGAGATTTCTGACGATAAAAGGGTTTCTATTAAAGGTTCAGTCCTAGCAGATACATATATTGGGAATGAATCGCTGTGGAGAGAATCTTTTAGTAATGGGTGGTTTAAAACTTCAGATTTAGGTCGCATGCATCAAGGGAAACTTCTTCTCGAAGGTCGCTCCGACGATGTAATAATTTCAGGGGGAGAAAATATCTCTTTGAGCGCAATTGAGCTCGCACTTGGTTCACGCTTTAATAAGAATGCATTCGCCGCCTTTTCACTCAGTGATCCTCAATGGGGCGCATCCCTACATGTAGCGATTGCTGGAAATGAATTTCTAATGGAGAAAGAGATTGTTGACTTCCTCAGTGATAAATTTGGCGCCTTCGCCAAACCAAAGGGATTCCTTCAGGTTAAAGAACTTCCCATGATCGGAATCGGAAAAGTAGACCGTGCCAAGTTGGCACAACTATTCACGGAGGCATCTCATTAATATTTGGATCCAAGGCGCACGTCCGCGCACGCTTCCTGCCGCCATTGCGCCAGTCTTAGTCGCAACAGCTGCTGCTGGGCAGAATTGGCGACCGCTCCATGCGCTACTAGCGCTCTTCGTTAGTCTCACTCTGCAAATTGCCGTTAATTATTCCAACGATTACTCAGATGGAATTCGAGGCACTGACGATAATCGAGTGGGACCGATCCGAATTACAGCATCAGGTTTAGCTCCTGCGCATACGGTTAAACGCGCGGCAATCCTCTCTTTCGCTGCAGCATCTATTGCTGGTCTTTTTCTAGCTTCGCTATCTTCATGGTGGGTCATATTGATCGGCATCGCTTCGATTGCAGCCGCGTGGGGATATACCGGTGGAAAAAATCCTTACGGATATAAAGGCTTCGGTGAAATCTCAGTTTTCATCTTCTTTGGAGTAGTGGCAACCCTTGGAACTTATTATGTACAAACCATGCAAATAAATTGGATGATCTGCGCTGCCTCTATTCCTATGGGCGCTCTATCGTGCGCTCTCTTGGCAATAAATAATCTACGTGATCGTTCACGCGATGCTGAAGTTGGTAAGCGCACTCTGGCTGTTCGACTTGGAGATCTAGGCTCACGTCGCTTCGTTATAGGGCTTCTTTTAAGCGCCTACATCTTCGCTGCCTTGACTGGTAAGCCCTGGGCCCTTCTTTCGCTTATTACAATTCCTCAGGCGTATGCAATCGCGCGCAAAGTCCTTAATGGGGCGTCTGGCAGCGAATTAATTCCACTATTAGCCAAAACTGGCCAGCTGCAGCTCGTATTTGCGATTGCATTCGCTCTCGGGCTCGGGCTCTAACGTTATAGAATAGGAGCATGATTAAAGTGCAAGGTTTCTTCGTTCTGGTTTCACTTGGTATGACTCTTTACACTTTCATTGATTGCGCAAAGCGTGACGAAACTCAAATATTAAGACTTCCAAAGTGGGGTTGGCTATTAGTAATTCTGCTTACTGGAATTATTGGGCCAGTTGCCTACTTAACTATTGGTCGCGTTCGTTCCATTGGTGGCACATTTAAAGGCAATCAGCCTAAGAAGCGCATCCTGCCGCCTGATGACGACCCAGATTTCTTGCGAAGTATCTAACTTTTCTTACAAATACTTCCTAAAGACCTGAGTAGGTATGTTTTCCTGTTCCCCAGACATTGACATAAACGTAATTAAATAAGAATGTCGATCCCGCAAAAATGCAGAGCCATGCAGCACGTCGTCCGCGCCATCCCACTGTTACGCGAGCATGGAGATAGGCAGCGTAAGCAACCCACGTGATAAATGCCCATGTCTCCTTTGGATCCCAACCCCAGTAACGACCCCACGCACTTTCAGCCCATATCGCCCCGGCAATTACTGCAAAAGTCCATAGCGGAAATACAAAGGCAACTAATCGATAGGAAAGTTGATCTAAAACTTCTAAAGATGGAACTCTCTGTAGCCAAATAGGTCGTTGGTCAATTTCTTCAAAGCGTTCTAGATATAAATATGCCCCGGCAACAACGTTAGCTAGAAGAAATACTCCGCCAGAGATAATCGCTGCTACTACATGAATAACCAACCAGGTCGATTTCAGGGCCGGTACCAAAGGCGCACTATTGCGATAGAGAAGAGTTATGGCTGTACCAAGTGTTAGAAGTACTGAGATAGAAACAAAGAGCCCTAACCATCGAAGATCATATTTACGAAGGGCCATGAGATATGCTCCAGTAAATGCCAGAGCACCAGTGATAGAGAATTCGTACATATTTCCCCATGGAACATGTTTGGCTGAAATCCCACGAGCAATGACGCCGGCTAATAATAAAATAAATCCCAGAATCATCATTGCAGTAGCTATCCGCGCTGCTTTTTCTGTTCGCTTGTAATCTAAAGTTTTAAGTAGCAAATTTCCTTGTGTCGCGTCGGCAACCTCTGGAGCGCGAACGGCAAATGCTGTCTCAAAAGCATGAGAAATAAAAGAAATAGTGAAGACAGCCATAGCTGAGTAAACAAAGTAGTTTGAAATATATGCCCACGTTGTCTGCACAGTTACTCCCCTTTTACCCTCTCAATAAATCTATCTACTTCAACTTCAAGTCCTGGCGCTCCATTTTTCGCAAGTCCCGCTACCTCGACTCCGGTCGATGTAGTACGAATCCAAATTCGACGACGGCGTCCATAGAGCGAAGAAAGAAGACCCAGGATGGCAACAATACCGCCGAAGAGCGCATAGGTCTTGCCGGGATCATCGACGATCTGCAAGTTAACCCACGGAACTACCGTCTCGAGTGTGATGGAGCCCTCAGGGTAGGTAAATGTTTCTCCAGGTTTTACAGAACCTAATCCAATTTTTGTAAGTGATGAAGTATCAATTCTGTAAACAGATTGAGGAATCCCTGAGTCAAGACCTAGTTCGCCTTTCCAAATTGAGAATAGTAATTTCGGATCAAGTAGTTCAGGAAATATCGAGATGGCGCCTTGGCCACCGGCGCGGGAATTCGTTGGGACAAATGAGCCAACAAATCCAACAGGTGGATCTGCATCCGGCACCTTGATAGCACCAATAGAACGAAGGTTTCCATCCTGTGGCAAGAATGGGACGGGTCCTTGGAGGGCTACAAAACCCTTCGAATCTCGTACGGTTACAACTGGGCTATAGCCATTTGCCTGAAGATAGACACGGGTATTTCCAAATGTAAGCGGGTGGTTCACTTTAATTCTCTTCTTATAAGTTTTTCCATCATTGGTTATCGTTACCCATGCTGTGTAATCCTTGGGAGCGTTTGTTACGGGATCATATTGAGCAACAAACTTATCGACGTGAATTTCAAATGCTGGAAGAGATTTATCACTTGTGAGCTTTCCTAATGATAGTGAGTCGTACGAAGTTGGAATATTTATGAAACGTTCACCCACATTAACGATTGCTTCTCCTCGCATACCAAAGAGTGAACCAAAACTGACACCCACAAGAATTAATATGAGCGATAAGTGAAAAAGTAAATTCCCTGTTTCGCGCAGATAACCTTTTTCGGCAGAGAGCGAATCATTCTCTACTCTCACTCTAAACCTATGCTCTTTAAACCATTGCTCTGCTCGGTTGAGCGCACCTAAATCCGATGCGAAGGCTTGATAATGCTCGAGCCTAGCCAGATTTCGGGGCGTTGCAGGTGGTTGTGCTCGCATCGCCCTGTAATGCTCAACACTTCGTGGCAGTACACAACCAATGAGGGAGATAAAGAGCAAAATATAAATTGCGCTAAACCACGGTGAACCATAGACATCAAAGAGTGAGAATCTTTCATACCACTTTGCCAGTCCAGGGTTGGTAATGAAAACATCTCTGACCGCTATTGGGTTGGTAATTCTCTGTGGAATGAGGGAGCCAGGAATTGCTGCAACAGCCATCAACATTAAGAGAATCAGAGCTGTGCGCATACTTGTTAGCTGTCGCCACGCGTAACGAAGAAGTGCGACAAACCCAAGCTCTGGAATCTCTAAATCTCTACTCATTAGATCACCGGCACGAAATCAGAAATAAGCGAGCGAAGTGAAATCATCAGATCACTCCACACTCCAGATAGTTGAAGAATTCCGATAATAATCAGTAAAGCTCCTCCAGTTTTCGAGATAATTCCACCACTCTTGACCATAAATTTACGAATGCCCCTAGATTTATCAAGAAATAAACCTGTTGCAATAAACGGTGAACCTAAGCCGATGCAATAACCGAGCGAGAGAATTGCGCCTCGTAGCGCGCTTGATTCTTGAAAAGCTAGCGCTTGAACACTTGCAAGTGCTGGGCCAATGCAAGGAGTCCAACCGACTCCGAAGAGAAAGCCTAGAAGCGGAGCGCCTATAAGGCCACCTGTTGTAGAAATTTTCGGTTTGATAGTTGGCATCATCGGAAACGCACCGAGAAAAATTAGCCCCATCACGATTGTAAGCAGACCGAGCACTCGAGTGATTGCTTCTTCATTAGTGGCTATTCGTGCACCTAATTGACCGAAGAGGGCTCCATAGGAAATAAAGAGCGCGCTAAAACCTAAGACGAACAGGATTGAACCTAAAAGTATTCTGCCTCGTGCTTGAGAAAAGCCTGCTGCAAATGAAAGATAGCCAGGCACTAATGGCAATACACAGGGAGAAAGGAAGGAAATAAGCCCTGCAAGAACTGCAAATGGGAACGCTGTTAGAAGGAATCCATCTAATAGGTGATTGACAACAAAGTTGATCACTCCGCGCTCACCTTCTCAATCAGGTTACTTAAAGAAGCAATAGTGACGGCGCCTGAAATGCGCGCTGCAACTTTGCCCTGACGGTCGATCACCACAGTGGTTGGGATTGCATTTGCTGGAAGAGATTTTTTAAAACCTATCAAAAGGGAGTCATCGATTAGTGTGGGGTATGGAGTTCCTTGTCTACGCACAAATGCTTCAGCATTGACAGGGTTATCTCTTGTCAAAATTCCGATAAATTCAACGCTTGAATACTTCTTTGAGAGGGCTGATAGCGCTGGTTCCTCCGCTCTGCATGGAGAACACCACGATGCCCAGACATTAACCACCGCAACTTTCCCAACTTCAAAAGAGTATTGGGTACCTTGAAGCGTCATTCCAAATAACGCAGGCGCTGCAACTCGATCTGACTTATTGATAGTTGTAACTACACCTGTACCTGCAATGAAACTTTGTTCTGCTCTAGATGCTCCACCATTACTGCATCCCGTGAGAAGTACTACCGACAGGATTAAAAGCGAAAGTCTCTTCATATTATTTAGATGGGAGTAGGTGTTTTGCTGGTTCTGAATAGGAAGTACCCGTGATCATTCCCTCATCATCAAAGTGGACGCTGGTTACTGATGCCAATGAACATTCGCGTTTACGCGGATCATGGAGCATTCTCCGTCCTTCGATTGCACTCCTTAAGACCCAGATAGGAAGTTGGTGTGATACCACAATTGCATCTTTACCTTGAGCTGCCTTCTTTGCATCAAAAATTGCGGCAAGCATTCGAGTAATTTGTTCTTCATAAGGTTCGCCCCATGATGGCTTCCAGGGGTTATATAAATGTTTCCATGATGAAGGATGTTTAAGCACACCACTTCCAAGTTCAAATGATTTTCCCTCAAAGACATTAGAGGCTTCAATGAGGCGATCATCAGTATGAATATTAAGTGAGTGAGCACGCGCGATTGGGGTCGCGGTCTCTTGTGCGCGCTGTAACGGTGAAACGTGTATTGCGCCAATATCTAAAGTTTTAGACCACTCGCCTACTGCATCAGCCATCTCTTGGCCTCGATGTGAAAGATTCCAGCCAGATTGACGGCCGTAGAGAATCTTCTGCGGATTTTCTACTTCTCCATGGCGCACCACGTGAACTGTTGAACTCATAAAGATAAGCATAAAGCGTCGCACGGGGCTGCTTATCGCTAAGGTAGTGACATGGCACTCATTGCGAAAAGAGCAGCCTTCTTCGATGTAGATAACACCCTTGTGCGTGGATCCACTCTCTACTTCCTAGGAAGAGGCATGTATCAGCGTGGATTCTTCACCAAGGCTGATATTTCTCGATTTGTGGTCGCCAATTTACGCTTTCGGATGACAGGCACAGAAAAGCAAGAGGTCATCGAAAAGTTTCAGAATGCAGCAACAGACTTTATTGGGGGCCATGCCGTAGAAGGGATTAAGAAAATCGGAGAAGAAATTTATGACGAATTCGTGTCTCCAAAGTTGTGGCAGGGAACTTTTGATATTGCAAAATCACATTTAGATAAAGGTGAAGAAGTTTGGCTAGTTACCGCAGCGCCACAAGATATGGCCAATATCATCGCTCAACGCTTAGGTTTAACTGGCGCACTCGGAAGTAAAGCTCGAGTTTTAGATGGCGTTTACACAGGAACTCTTGATGGAAAATTGTTACACGGTGTGGAAAAAGCGCTAGCTATTCAAGAGTTGGCAAAAACACATGGTTACGATCTAGCTGATTGTTACTCATATTCAGATAGCCATAATGACATCCCGCTTCTTCAAGCTGTTGGACACCCATGTGCAATCAATCCAGATGCAGTCTTACGTATCCGAGCTTTGGCTGAAGGTTGGCCAATCCATGATTTTCGTAGAGCTAGATTTCTCAATCGAATACTCGGGCCTGCCGTAAGCCGTATTGCGGTAATTACCACCTGGTTGATGCCTCCCAAGCGCTAACTTCCTTTATTTAAAGTTCAATTAGCGCACAGACCTCACTAACGGCTATCGTTGGCAGGTTATGGAAAATCGTTCTTACGCCGACTATCTTCGTGGGCTCGATGATGCCACGTTTATTTCTATGTTCACACATCGTCCTGATCTAGTTACTCCCGTGCCGCCAGATATGAGCAGCCTTGCTGTACGTGCTTCATCTGTACCGAGCCTTGCGCGCGCAATTGATTCGCTTAATAAGTGGCAGCTACAGGTTTTAGAAGTCTGCCTGACTTTAGACGAACCATTTTCCGAAAGGGATGTCACCTCGCTTTCAGAAGAATCTGCAGTTTTTATACTCCCTGGTCTAGTAGAGCGTGGGCTTCTCTATCGTGATAAAGAAGGTTTTCGCGCTCCTACAACGTTAAAGGAAGTCTTGGGAAATGAAATTGCCGGTCTTGGGCCAGCCTCTATGGCAAAGTTAAAGCTTAAGAAGCTCGAAGATGCACCACCTGCAGCAAGAAAAGTCCTGGATGCAATGGTGTGGGGTCCACCTCGAGGGACGATTGGCGATATTAAGAAGCCGAGCGCTGGAGTAAAATGGTTGCTTGACGATGGTTTTCTTATTCCCTTTAATCAGCAGACCGTTGTTTTGCCACGTGAAGTTGGAATCTACCTTCGTGGAAATAAAGTTCATCGGGAACTAGAAACTTCACAGCCAACAATTACTGGAACCAAGCGTGATGCTCGTAGCGTTCAAGTTGCTGCAATATCTAATATTGCAACTTTTTTACGGTGGACAGAAGAAATTCTCAACTTCTGGGCTCAAGAACCTGCCTCAGCCCTTCGGTCAGGTGGACTAGGAGTGCGCGACCTTAAAGATCTTTCTCTTCACTTAGGAGTAGATGAGTCTTGCGCGGCCTTTGTCGCTGAGGTTTCCTATATTGCAGGATTACTCACGATCGATCCCGACGACAAGATTTTGCCAACCCATCAATTTGATATCTGGTTATCGCAAACTCCTGCAACGCGCTGGCAGACTCTGGCTTCAGCATGGCTAATAACTTCTCGTATGTCAGGTCTTGTCGGAAAAGAGGGAAGCAAAAATGTTGCTCCTCTCGGACCAGAACTAGATAGAGCAGCTGCCGCGAATGTGCGTCGATTAGCTCTTTCACTGCTGCAAGAAAATCAAAGCCTTTCCTTAGACCTTGAATCTCTTTATCGCGCAGCTCAATGGCATGCCCCATCAAGGCGATCCGGTGGCTTGCAAAAGGATTACCTTCTCTGGACGCTACGTGAAGTCGAATGGTTAGGAATTACTGGCCAAGGCGCGCTTTCGACATATGGAGCAGAGTTCCTATCTGGTGGTGAGAACACTGCAATTGCTGATGATCTTCCGAAACCAGTTGATCACATTCTTATTCAGAGCGATAACACGGCGATTGCACCTGGACCACTCGAGCATGAAGTTGCTCAGGAATTGGCGCTCATTGCAGATGTCGAATCTCGAGGTGGCGCAACTGTTTTTAGATTCTCAGAAGGATCAATACGTCGCGGCTTAGATCACGGTCGTACAGGTGATGAAATCTCCAAATTTCTTTCCAAGACTTCAAAGACTCCAATGCCGCAACCTCTCGAGTACCTTATTGCTGATGTTGCAAAGAAACACGGGAAATTGCGCGTAGGAAATACGACTTCCTTTATTCGCTGTGAAGATTCTGCTCTCATTACTCAAATCCTTAGCGATAAGCGGTTAGACATTTTAAATCTGCGCAAGATTGCTCCTGAGGTTTTGATCTGTGGTTACGAAGCTGCAGAAGCGATGAACATCCTACGAAGTTGCGGCTACCTTCCTGTGGGAGAAGATTCTCGAGGCGCTTTGTTAAGTGGCCCCAGAATTCAAAGGGCACAAACAAAGGCAAGACCGCTCCGAGCCATCGGCGAATACGAACGTCCTGATGAGATTCAGATTGAAGGTGCGTTACGTGCGCTACGAACTGGTGAAAAGTCGAGCCGCAAACAGAGCACGATGCGAAATATTGCAACTGAAGCACTTGGTTCACTTCCGCGTACAACAGCAAATGAGACTCTTGAGTTACTGAGCGATTACTTGCAAAACCAACCAGCGAATTCACTTTCAATTGGATATGCAGATAACAATGGAATGGTTTCTCACCGCATCATTGATCCCCTCAAATTATCTGCGGGCTCACTTATCGCACGTGATCACGCGACCGGAGAAGTCCAGACCTTCAGAATTGCCCGAATAACTGGAGTTGCAGCGTTATGACAAGCGAGAAAGAGGCTGAATACGGCAGACTTGAGCCCATGTTGGCAGCCCTAGAAGCGCTAGTTCGCTGTGAGTCACCCAGCGAAGATATTGATGCCTGCCGCTCTGTAGTCAAACTTGCTAGCGATATAGCAACAAGAGTCCTCGGAGTTCCGGCGCAGATAAAAGAAGTTGAAGGTCGACCAGTTTTTTGGTGGGGCGCAGAGAATCCAGAAGTTGTACTTCTAGCCCATCTTGACACAGTGTGGCCAATTGGTTCATACCAACCAATCTGGGAAATAAATGGTGACGTTCTCCGTGGCCCTGGCACATTTGATATGAAGGCCGGATTTATTCAAGCAATGTATGCCCTCAAAGGTATAGAAGGATCTGTGGCACTGGTTGCAACAACTGATGAAGAAACCGGAAGTCGCACATCGAAGGCGCTCATTCAAGAACTTGCAGCTCAATCAAAAGCGGTTCTTGTTTTAGAAGCGTCCCTTGATGGCAAAGTGAAAACTGGACGAAAAGGTACTGCGATGTATCAAATCAAAGTACATGGCCTTGCAGCACATGCTGGTCTAGAGCCAGAGAAGGGCGTTAATGCAACAACTGAAATTGCCCACGCAATTCTCGCACTTGCCGCTATTGAAAATCTTGACTACGGAACAACTGTCGTTCCTACGCTTCTATATTCTGGTAACACAACGAACACGGTTCCAGATTTAGCTGTGCTCGATATCGACGCTCGATCATTTGCACAGAGCGAACTTGAGCGAGTTGACCAGGCAATCAGAAGCATCACACCTATTGATCCACGTGCGCGTCTAGAAATTACAGGTGGACTTAATCGGCCACCCTTACAACCTTCGTCAACTAAAGCCCTTTACGAACGTGCCGAAAAAGTTGCTGCCTCACTTGGGATGCCACCACTGGGTTGCGCCGAAGTTGGAGGTGCAAGTGATGGAAATTTTGCCGCTGCCGCTGGTGCTCAAGTTCTGGACGGACTTGGCGCTATAGGTGGTGGTGCGCATGCACCTAACGAATGGGTTCAAATTTCTTCACTGCAACAACGTAGTGATTTTCTCCATGTGCTTATTAAGGACTTGTTGTCATGACCGATGGACCACTGATCGTCCAGAGCGATAAAACCATTCTTCTTGATGTAGATCATGCTCTCTCTACTGAGTGCCGCAGAGCTATCGCGCCTTTTGCCGAACTCGAAAGATCTCCTGAACATATTCATACCTATCGCTTAACGAATTTGGGTCTATGGAATGCTCGTGCTGCAGGTCATGATGCCGAGCTAGTAATTGATACTTTAATTAAATATTCGCGCTATGCAGTGCCGCATTCATTATTAGTTGATATAGCCGAAACAATGTCGCGATATGGTCGCTTGCGGTTAGAAGCTGATCCTGTTCATGGGCTCATTCTTGTCACCACAGATACCGGCGTCTTAGAAGAGGTAATTAGGGCAAAGAAAATTGCGCCACTTCTTGGAATTCGAATAGATAAAGAAACCATTGCGGTACACCCCAGCCAGCGTGGTCAGATTAAACAATCACTCTTGCGTCTTGGTTGGCCGGCTGAGGATTTTGCAGGTTACGTAGATGGCCAGGCGCACGAGATAGCTCTTAAGCAAGATGGTTGGAAGATGCGTCAATATCAAGAACATGCTGCCGAAGGATTTTTCCACGGGGGTTCAGGTGTGGTTGTTCTGCCATGTGGTGCCGGAAAGACAATCGTTGGCGCTGCGGCTATGGCACATGTAAAGGCAACGACTCTCATTCTTGTGACAAATACTATCGCAGCCCGTCAATGGCGAGAAGAACTCTTAAAGCGCACAACTCTTACTGATGATGAAATTGGCGAATATTCTGGAGCCAAGAAGGAAATTCGTCCTGTAACAATTGCTACATACCAAGTTATGACAAAGAAGAAGAATGGCGTGTATGCGCACCTTGATCTCTTTGATACCCATGATTGGGGCTTAATTATCTATGACGAGGTACATCTCTTGCCGGCGCCAATCTTTAGATTTACCGCAGATATCCAATCTCGTCGTCGTTTAGGACTGACTGCAACGCTCGTGCGAGAAGATGGCATGGAAGGTGAAGTTTTTTCTCTCATTGGGCCAAAACGCTTCGACGTACCCTGGAAAGAAATCGAGGCTCAGGGTTATATTGCTCCTGCTGAATGTATTGAAGTTCGAGTAAACCTTACTGAAGCTGAACGACTCTCATATGCAACTGCTGAACCAGAAAACAGATATCGATACTGTGCAACAACGCGTACAAAACGTAATGTTGTTGAAGAATTAGTTGCTCGACATGCGAATGAACAGATTCTTGTAATTGGGCAATATATCG
>TARA_B110000503_G_scaffold117198_1_pt1 | contig 20581 bp, 19 predicted proteins | sample TARA_B110000503 | Tara Oceans TARA_B110000503 (sample SAMEA4397472) | marine metagenome | biome: Polar Biome; feature: [SRF] surface water layer (ENVO:00010504); material: water (ENVO:00002006), including particulate matter (ENVO:01000060) such as... | depth 5 m | reverse complement strand
TGTGGAAGTTCACTTTCTGCATCTGGCACCTTACCAATATCATGCAACAAACCAGCGCGTTTTGCGACTTTAGAATTTAATCCCATTTCCGCAGCCATAATGCCACATAAATTTGCAACCTCTCTTGAGTGCTGCAATAAATTCTGCCCGTAAGAAGATCTGTATTTCATTCTACCAACCGCCTTTATCAATTCAGGATGCAATCCATGAATTCCTAAATCTACTACAGTTCTCTTACCAACCTCTATAATCTCCTGAGTAATTTGTTTTTCTGTTTTGCTAACTACTTCTTCAATTCTAGCAGGATGTATTCTACCATCGGTAACTAATTTATGAAGAGACAAACGTGCAATTTCTCTTCTAATAGGATCAAAACAAGAGAGTATGATTGCATCTGGTGTATCATCCACTATAATTTCTACTCCTGTAGCAGCTTCGATTGCTCTAATATTACGCCCTTCTCTTCCAATAATTCTTCCTTTTACATCGTCAGATTCTAGATTGAAAACAGAAACACAGTTTTCTACTGCCTGCTCTACACCTACCCGCTGTATCGTTCCTAAAACAACTTTTCTAGCTTCTTGCTCTGCCGTTAATTTTGCTTCTTCTACAGACGTTTGGATAAACGCCATTGCATCTGTTTTTGCCTCCTCTTTTAGCGAAGTTACCAATTCTTTTTTCGCATCTTCAGCGGATAAACCAGAAATTTGCTCTAACATATCTACATGACGTTTGTGCATTTTTTCTAATTCGCCCTCTTTCTTATCAAGGAAGTCCAACTTAATACTGAAGTCCTTCTCTTTTTCTTCAACAGACCTATTTAGTTTTTTATTTTTGTCTACTTCCGAAGCAACTTGAGACTCTCGATCTCTAATTCGTTTTTCAACATCAGAAATTTTCTTTTCTCTACTTAAAATAACTTTCTCATGCTCAGATTTCAATTCTATAAACTTTTCCTTTGCTTGTAAAATTTTATCTTTTTTTATAGAATCCGCATCAATCTTAGCCTCTTTTATAATTGCAGAAGCCTCTTTTCGAGTTGTATTTAATAATCTTTTTCCTTTAGATTTTTCAATTCCTTTTGCAATGATAAAACCGATTGCAATTCCTATTATTCCCACAATAATGGGAAGTAAAATTCCGTCCATAATTTAAATTTAATATATAAAAAAAGCCTACGATAGTGTGGTTTTTATAAACTCCATTATTACAGGTTTAGGACTAACTAGTTGATCAAGGATCCACTTGAAAAAGAATGAATTCAATTTCTATGGCTTGCTTTAGCAACTGAGACTTATCCTTCATAATAGATACTCGTTGAGTTTATCAAACAAATTACTAACGTAGGCAGTGTGTTGTTAATGTATTTTAAAGAACTTATTTTAAATGAGTGGATACTATTTGCGTTAACTCTTTTAACTTATTTATTGCTTCAGTGTCATCTGATCCTTTTTGTAATGTAGAAATTTCTGATTTCGAAGCAAATTGCAATGCACACATCGCTAAAACATCTTGTTTGTCGCTTACTGCATAATTTTGCTCATACATCGTTATTAATTTATTGATAGCACTTGCTGCCTTTCGCATTCCCTCTTCCTCATTGGTGTTGTTCACACTTAAAGGATACGTTCTTCCTGCTATTACTAAATTAATCTTCAATTTCCCCACATCTAAAGAACTTTATTCTTGTAACTGAATGATACATTTATCAATTTCTCGAATTAATGTATTTATTTTAAGTTTTGTATCTCTTGTACTACTGCCATCTATAGTTTTTGCAATTTTCAGCGTATCATATGCTACTTTTTGATCCGCTATCAGTTGCTGTTGTTCTAATATTTTATGTTGAAAACCTGTAGTACTTTGAAGCAAAATTTCATTTTCTTTTTTTAAAAATTCATAATTAAAAAGTAAGGTTTGTATCTTATCTTCCAACAAGTGAATTGCTTCTAAGGTATTACTCATCATTATATTTGAATAAAACTATAGTTACAAAGTTAACATTCTGTTTTAAATATACAACATTTTATTGTTTTTTTAATAAAACACTGAGGTTAAACAGATTACATAACAGGTGTTTTTTAGTACTTTTACATAAAAAATACTCTTTTTGAAATCAGCTGTTTTTATTTTAATATTAGTATCCTTTGTAAGTTATTCTCAAAAGAAGTATCCTCCAAACTATTTTCAGAGTCCATTGGACATCCCGATTGTTCTTGCAGGGACTTTCGGAGAATTAAGAAGCAATCACTTTCATGCGGGTATAGATATTAAAACCCAAGGCAAAGAGGGCTTAAAAGTATACGCAGTAGCCGAAGGTTATGTCTCCAGAATAAAAGTACAGCAATATGGTTATGGAAAGGCAATCTATGTAACACATCCTAATGGATATACTTCTGTTTTTGGTCACTTAAGTAAATTTAAGAAAGAAATAGAATCCTTTATACAAAGAATTCAATACCGAAAAGAGAACTATGAAACGGGAAATATATATCCGAAAAAAGACCAATTTATTATAAAAAAAGGGGAAGTTATTGCCTTTTCTGGAGATACTGGGGGCTCTGGAGCGCCTCATTTACATTTTGAAATTCGAGATACAAGAACTGAGAAAATTATAAATCCTTTGTTCTTTGGCCTTCAAGTCCCTGACGCATTAGCACCAACAATACGCACCTTACAAATATATCCTTTGTCTGAAAATGCTCGCATCTATCAGCAAAATAATAGTACTGCAATTCCTTTTAAGAAAACAGGAAAAGGAATGTATACCGCAGAAAGAATTTCTGCAAATGGTGTAATTGGTTTTGGAATTAGCGTCTATGACAAATTGAATGGAGCGCATAACAAAAACGGGATTTACAGTCTTGAAATGTTGGTAAATGGCAAGAGACATTATTACCATGACGTTGAAACTTTTTCTTTTTCCGAAAGTAAATTTCTAAACTTATTAATTGACTATGAATATTATAAAAAATATAGACGAAAAATTCAAAAATTGTTTAAAGAAGATAAAAATAAACTCTCCATCTATGAAAGCTTAATTAATAATGGAAAAGTAAATATCCAAGAAGGGATGAATTATACTGTTGAAATTATTGCAAAAGACTATCAGGGAAATCAAAGCACTCTTAAGATTCCCATTATTGGCCAACCGAACAATACCATCCTCAAAAAGGAAAAAGACACTACAAACTACAAAATTATTGCGAACAACTTTCAAAGATTTACAGAAAATAATGTGACTATCGCCTTCCCTAAAAACACCTTTTATGCGGACACATTTATAGATTTCAAAGTAGATGCTGGTATCGCTCAAGTGCACATGCCTGACATTCCTTTAGATAAAAGTTATACACTAACCTTTGATGTTTCTCAATATACTTCTTTAGAAAAAGAACAATTGTACATCGCTAATTTAGAATATCCCAAATATCCAAGATACGTATACACCAAGAAAAAAGAGAGTACTTTTTATACGACCACAAAAACCTTAGGTACTTATACTTTAAGAAAAGACAGTTTATCTCCAGAAATAAAAATGTTATATATTTCCAATAATCAATGGGTCAGCAAGGCTAAAACACTAAAATTAAAAATTTCTGATATTGATTCTGGTATCAATAACTGGAGCGCAACTATCGATGGGAAATGGGTACTAATGCGATACAATCATAAAAAAAACATACTTACTTATAATTTTAGTGATAAAAAATTGTTTGGTAGTAAACATATCTTTAAAATTGTAGTCTCAGACAATGTAGGAAATACCTCAGAGCGTTCCCTTACATTCTTTAGAAAAATATAAAAGAGATCTTAAAAATATTTAAATCCTGAGATCAAACAACTACAGATAAATTACAAGCAAAACGAATGAAAAAAGTCACATTCTTTCTTTTATTATTACCCGCAATTTTAGTTGCTCAAAGAACCACTATTTTAAAAGGAACTGTTAAAGACAAAAATAAAAAACCAATCGAAAATGTTTTTGTCGCCTTTGATCAAGCAGGAACTGTTACAGATGAAAACGGGAACTATACACTTAGAATACCTGTGAAAAAAGAAATTGTTTTAAAATTTAGTCATCTGTCTTATCAGGCATTATATCACTCAATTACTGCAAAAAATAGAGATCTAATACGCTTCTCTCCTATCCTCCTTTTAGAAACAGAAAAACTGAATGAAATTATCGTAAAAGACAGAAGAAAAGACGCCCAAGGAATTACAAAAATAGCCCCTTCAAAAGCTACTATAATTATAGGTGCCAATGCAGGTGTAGAAAATATATTAATGACTCTACCTGGAGTCAACAATAATAATGAACTCAGCACACAGTACAATGTTAGAGGTGGTAATTTTGACGAAAACTTAGTCTATGTGAACGGAATTGAAGTCTATAGGCCTTTTTTAATCCGTTCCGGACAGCAAGAAGGCTTGAGTTTTATAAACCCAAAAATGGTGCAGAACATTAATTTTTCTGCTGGTGGATTTCAAGCAAAATATGGGGATAAATTATCCTCTGTTTTAGACATTTCTTATAGAAAGCCAAAAGAAACTGCAACCAATATAGATTTTAGTTTATTAGGAGGGAGTGCAACCTTTGAAAGTCTCTTTTTAGACAATAAATTAACACTTATAACCAGCATTCGATATCGAGACAACAGCCTGTTTGTGAATAGCAAACAAATTGAAACTAATTTTAGACCAAAATTTACAGATTTACAATCTTTTGTAACGTATCAGTTTTCAGAAAAATTTTCTTTAAATTATTTGAGTAATTTTTCCCTAAATAAATACAATTATACCCCCATTTCTAGGCGAACACGTTTTGGTACTGTTGCAAATCCGTTAGAACTGATTGTTTTTTATGACGGCCGAGAAGAAAACAATTATTTAACACTTTTTAATGCAATTTCAGCAGATTTTGAAATCAATGAAAAATTAGCTCTGCGGGGAACCCTTTCTGCTTATAATACACAGGAAGAAGAACATTACGATATTTCAGCTTCCTATAACTTAGGGGAAGTAGACGCTAATATTGGGTCAGAAAACTTTGGTGATGTAGAATTTTCTCAAGGGATTGGCTCTCAATTAAACCACGCTAGAAATGATTTAGATGCTTTGATTAGTACTGCACAAATCAAAGGGACCTACAAAATAAAAAAACAACAGTGGGATTTTGGTGTGAAATATCAAAATGAAGACATCAGGGAGCGCATTCGGGAGTGGGAAATCATTGATTCTTTAGGTTTCTCTGTTCGACCACCAAATCATAATGCAAACAACCAACCCTATGTACCTTTTGAGGGTCCTATAGCGCCTTTTCAAAATATTAGGGAAGACAACAAGGTAACAATTAATCGCATTTCTGGATTTATGCAATTAAATGAACGTTTATTTTGGAAGCATAATGAAATTTGGTATCATTTTGGAATAAGAGGACAACAGTGGACGGTTTCATCAAAGAACAGTACCTCTAAAAAGCAAATAATTATAAGCCCTAGAGCACAAATCGCCATTAAACCAGATTGGAAAAAAGACATGTTGTTTCGTTTATCTGGAGGTTGGTATTCTCAGCCCCCCTCCTATAGAGAACTAAAAAACTACAACGGTAAAATAAATATCAATGTAAAAGCACAAAAATCGATTCATTTTGTTGCCGGAATGGATTATAGTTTTAATCTCTGGGAAAGACCTTTTAAACTGACCACAGAAATGTATTACAAAGACCTAAGCGATGTGAATGCATATTCCGTAGATAATGTTAGAATTAGATATCGAGCGGACAATGTAACCACTGGATATGCACAGGGTTTTGATCTTCGTTTAAATGGAGAGTTTGTGCCCGGTAGCGAAAGTTGGGTAAGTCTAGGTTATTTAAAAACAGAAGAAAATATTAACAATAAGGGTGCTATTTCCAGACCTTCAGATCAACGTTTAAAATTTGCAATATTATTTCAAGATTATGTGCCAAATTTACCAAATTTAAAAGCCTACTTGAATTTAGTTTACAATACAGGAGTTCCTGGAGGTGCACCGGCGTATGCAGATGTATATCAGTTTCAAGGACGCTTAAGAGACTATAAGCGTGCAGATTTGGGAGTTTCTTATGTTTTTTCAGATGCCAACAAACAATACAGAAGTGGCTGGCTGTCTAAGTTTAAAGAGTTTACAGTTGGCCTAGAACTCTTTAATATGTTTGCTATTCAAAATTCCATCACAAACACCTGGGTCCGAGATGTGTATTCAAAAAATCAATTTGGAATCCCTAATTTTATGACAGGTCGCGTTTTAAACTTTAAAATTAGTATGAAGCTTTAAAACAAGCAGTGTTTAAAGTAAAAAAGCAATTAAATTCCCATTTAATTGCTTTTTTACTATTTTTAATTTGATCATGCTATCCCAGGATTTGGGCAGCATGTGCTTTGGTTTTAACTTTTAAGATGATTTCTTCGATCAAACCCTTTTCAGAAATAATAAAAGTGGTTCTGTGAATTCCATCATATTCTTTTCCCATGAACTTTTTTGGTCCCCAGACACCAAACGCTTCAATTACTGCTTTGTCTTCATCTGCTAAAAGCGGAAAAGGTAATTCATGTTTATCAATCCAATTTTGTTGTTTTTTCGCAGCATCAGCGCTTACTCCAAGGACATCATAACCTTTGGCTAAAAACACTTGGTAATTATCTCGTAAGTCACAAGCTTCGTTTGTACATCCCGGCGTACTTGCTTTTGGATAAAAAAATAAAACTAGTTTTTTACCTGCATAATCTGATAACTTAACCGTATTTCCCGCATTGTCATTTGCCTCAAACTGTGGAGCTTTATCCCCTATTTTTAGTGCTGTCATATTTTTTTTTAAAACAAATATACAAAGTAACAGTCTTTTTAAAAAGCCAAAATAAATAAGTTTTTGATAAGAACATTGTAACTTGCACAGATTGAAATAATAAAAAATGAATAAAAAAGAAAAAGTACAATTTGTAATGGATACCCTTAAAGAAAAGTATCCTGAAATACCAATCCCCTTGGATCATAAAGATCCTTTCACCCTCTTGATTGCTGTTTTACTATCTGCACAATGTACCGATGTTCGTGTGAATAAAATCACACCGATACTCTTTGCTAAGGCGGATAATCCTTTTGATATGGTAAAGATGTCTGTAGCAGAAATTAAAGCAATTATAAGACCCTGTGGTTTGTCTCCCATGAAGAGTAAAGGGATTTACGGACTGTCTAAAATTTTAATTGAAAAATACAATGGAGCAGTGCCGCAGAGCTTTGAAGGATTAGAAGAGCTACCCGCGGTTGGACACAAGACCGCAGGTGTTGTTATGAGCCAAGCATTTGGCATCCCTGCTTTTCCTGTAGATACTCATATTCACAGGCTACTTTGGCGTTGGAATTTGACCAATGGAAAAAGTGTAAAGCAGACAGAAAAAGATGCCAAAAGATTATTTCCTAAAGAATTATGGAATGATTTACACTTACAAATTATTTGGTACGGCCGAGAATTTTCACCTGCAAGAGGTTGGAATTTAAATACCGATATTATTACTAAAACCGTGGGTAGAAAAACGCTTATAGATGCCTATTATAAAAAAAATAACAAGGAGTAATAGGATACCTTTGATGTCTCGCTTTTCTTAGATGGCTTCATAAAAGAAAAAGCTTCAACAAATGTTGAAGCTTTTTCCATTCTTAATTCAAATTAAGTTCAATTAACTTGCTTGATTTGGTTTTTACAACTCTTAACGATTTGGAAAAATTGATCAAAAACTGAACTGTTTCTTTCGTGGGCTGCTCCTGTACATCAGAAGACTTTTTTGAGTAAATTTGCATCATATAGAAACTTTAGCTGACTGATTATAAATATTTAACGATGCAATCTTTGATTTATTGTTAGTGCACTAAAATAATTTTATGCTTCTCTATTAATTTACGCATATTTATAAGCGCATACCGCATTCTACCTAAAGCTGTATTAATACTCACACCTGTATTTTCACTAATTTCTTTAAAACTCATATCTTTGTACAGGCGCATCACTAACACTTCTTTTTGTTCCTCAGGAAGCTCATTTATCAATTCTCTTACATCGTCATATATCTGCTCTTGAATCAACCGATTTTCCGCATTCAAAGTACCGTCATGTAATACTGAAAAAATATTGAACTCGTCTGTATTTTTAAAAGAGGGCATTCTATTGTTTTTTCTAAAATGATCAATCACTAAGTTATGAGCAATGCGCATTACCCAGGGCAAAAACTTCCCTTCTTCATTGTATTTTCCTTTTTTTAAAGTTTTAATCACTTTGATAAAAGTATCCTGAAAAATATCTTCTGTAAGATCTTTATCCTGAATTTTGCTATAAATAAAACTGAATAGGCGCTGTTGATGCTTGTTGATTAAAATGGATAAAGATGCTTCTTTACCACTGATATAATCGCTTACTAAAACACTGTCTTGGATTGAATTTTTATGTACCATAGCTACTTTGAAAAGCAAAAGGGCTTTTCTTTATTATTAAATATTAATAATCTTTAAAGTAGTTTTATAGCTATATAGGTCTAATTTACTGTAGTTTGTTAGTTGCAAATATGAATATTATTTATTAATCGAACAAATTTTTTATAAAAAATATTTTACCAGCTCATAAATGAGCTTATTTTATGGTAAATTTATAGTCTATATTTTTTGATACATGAAGACAGATATTTCAACAGTAAATCCTAAAGAAAACATCATTATAAAAGGAGCAAAACTCCATAATTTAAAGAATATTGACGTTGTAATTCCTAGAAATAAATTAGTGGTCATTACAGGATTGTCCGGTTCAGGAAAGTCCTCGTTAGCTTTTGACACTTTATATGCCGAAGGACAAAGACGATATGTAGAGAGTTTAAGCTCCTATGCAAGGCAATTTTTAGGAAAATTACACAAACCAAAAGTTGACTATATTAAAGGAATCGCGCCTGCAATTGCTATTGAGCAAAAAGTAAATTCTACCAACCCGCGTTCTACCGTGGGCACATCCACCGAAATTTACGATTATATAAAATTATTATTTGCTAGAATTGGTAAAACCTTCTCTCCTATTTCGGGTGATGAAGTGAAAAAGGATACCGTTTCTGATGTTATTAATTTCATTAAGAAATATGATAGCAATACAAAGTTACTATTGTTATCTTCAGTTACAATTGAGGAAAACAGAGACTTAAAGACGGTTTTACAGGTTTTAGAACAACAGGGCTACGCGCGGTTAAAGTGGAAGAATACCATCCATAGAATTACCGATTTTCCACAACAAGAATTTAAAGGAGAACTGCTATTCTTAGTGGTAGACCGCATAGTAACGAAAGAGGATGAAGATTTTTACAATCGATTGGCAGACGCCGTTCAAACTGCCTTTTTTGAAGGGAAGGGAACTTGTTTTATTGAAAGCATAGCCGATAAAAAAGTAACTGAATTTAGTAATAAATTTGCACTAGACGGACTTACCTTTTTAGAACCAAATACCCATTTGTTTAGTTTTAACAATCCCTATGGTGCATGCCCAACTTGCGAGGGATATGGAAATGTAATAGGGATTGATAAAGATTTAGTCATTCCAAACACAGGATTATCAATTTTTGATGATGCTATATTTCCTTTTAAAACTCCTTCCTACCTCCATTACAAAGAACATTTAATTGAAGTAGCCTATCAATTTGACCTCCCGATTCATAAACCATGGTTCGAATTGTCAGAAAAACAAAAAGAATTGGTTTGGAATGGAAACAGTTCTTTTCACGGAATTCATCACTTCTTTTCTCTTTTAGAAGAAAAAAGCTATAAAATCCAAAACAGAGTAATGCTTTCTCGCTATCGTGGGAAAACAAGATGTTCCACTTGTGATGGAAAACGCCTCCGAGATGAAACCAATTATGTGAAAATAAATGAGAAAAATATTTCTGATCTCGTAGCACTTCCTTTGGACGAACTCGCTGCATTCTTTACGAGCCTAAAATTAGACATACATCAAGAGAAAATCGGAAAACGCTTGCTAACAGAAATAAATAATCGGCTCCAGTTTTTAACAGATGTAGGTTTAAATTATTTGACGATTAACAGAACTTCCAACACGCTTTCTGGAGGTGAAAGTCAGCGCATCAACTTGGCAACTTCCTTGGGGAGTTCTTTAGTGGGCTCTATGTATATTTTAGATGAACCGAGTATTGGCTTGCATCCAAAAGACACCGAGCGCCTCATTAGTGTATTAAAAGATTTACGAAATTTAGGAAATACCGTTATTGTGGTGGAACATGACGAAGATATCATGAGGGAAGCTGATTATATCATAGACATCGGACCAGAAGCTGGTACTTTTGGTGGACATGTTGTGGCTGAAGGAGACTTTAAGGCTATTTTAAAAAGTGATTCTTTAACTGCAAAGTACCTCAATGAAGACTTGAAAATTGAAGTTCCCACAAAGCGGAGAAGCAGCTTAAATCGGATTGAAATTATTGGCGCCAGGGAAAATAATTTACAAAATATAGATGTTACTTTTCCTCTAAATTGTTTGTCAGTCATTACGGGCGTTTCTGGATCAGGAAAGAGCACATTAGTAAAAAATATTTTATACCCAATATTACAAAAAAAAATAATTGGACATGGAACTAAAATAGGACAACACACCGCTGTAAAAGGGAGTTTCGATACTTTAAAACATGTAGAATTTATAGACCAAAATCCTATTGGGCGCTCTTCTCGTTCAAACCCAGTGACCTATATTAAAGCGTATGATGATATCAGAGCCTTGTTTTCAAATCAGAAATTATCTACCATACGCAACTACAAACCCAAACATTTTTCTTTCAATGTAGAAGGCGGTCGTTGTGAGGTCTGCAAGGGAGAAGGCGAAGTGACTATAGAAATGCAATTTATGGCAGATGTGCACTTAGAATGTGATGTTTGCAATGGAAAACGTTTTAAAAAGGAAGTTCTAGAAGTGAAATATGATGGAAAATCTATTGATGACATTTTAAACCTAACCATTGACGACGCTGTCGCTTTTTTCTCTGAAAATTTAGTGACAAAAATTGCGCAAAAACTAAAACCATTACAAGACGTAGGTTTAGGATATGTGCAGTTGGGACAATCCTCTTCCACCCTTTCTGGTGGCGAAGCGCAACGTATAAAACTAGCCTCTTTTTTAGTGAAAGGACACACAAAAGAGAAAGCAATGTTTATTTTTGATGAACCGACAACGGGACTTCATTTTCACGACATAAAAAAATTATTAGCTTCTTTTACTGCTTTAATTGAAAAAGGGCACTCTATTATTGTGATTGAGCACAATATAGAGTTGATTAAATGTGCAGATTACATTATTGATTTGGGACCCGAAGGTGGCAAAAATGGAGGAAATCTTATTTTTCAGGGAACCCCTGAAGAGTTAGCAAGAAATAAAAAATCGTACACGGCAAAATATTTAGCAGAAAAGCTGCATTTTTAGTCCATCCCTGCAAAATAATCTCTTTTAACGTTAAAGAAAATATGGCACAAAAAAAGCCTCTTATTTCTAAGAAGCTTTATTTCTGGGTGGAAGACGGGACTCGAACCCGCGACACTCGGTACCACAAACCGATACTCTAACCAACTGAGCTACAACCACCATATAATTGCGGGTGCAAATATAAATATTTTTTCTATTCTAAGAAGCTAAAAAATTAAATTAATTTACTTAAATTTTCTACGGCAACGTAACGCTCTGAAGTAAAACCTTCTGCATGTTCAACCCCAATCAATCTTCCTAAATCCTTTGCTCTATAATTTATACTGTCTATAAAGTTTTTAGTAGAAATAGGTGTTTCCGGTTCAGTGCTCTTAGGATCATAGAACTGAGAAGAGTACGCCAAAACTGCAGCTGTTTTTAAAGGAATAAAACCCGTTACATCAACAACGAAATGGGGCGTACTATTTTTCCACTGTATATAATGATATACTTGCTTTGGGCGCCATTTTTGTTGCTTTTCGTCTTCTAGTGTGGTCATAATTTTCAATAAGCCACTTAAAAAACAAGCATCAGAGACCAATTGACTTCCTTTACCGTGGTCTATATGACGATCTTCAACAGCATTGCACAAAACAGTATCTGGTTGGTATTTTCGAATCATTTTTACCACCTCTAATTGATGCTTTTTATCGTTTGTGAAAAAACCATCAGAAAAACCTAAATTTTCACGAACCGTAACTCCTAAGATTTTTGCAGCATTACGCGCTTCTATTATTCGGAGTTCTCCAGAACCCCGGGTTCCTAACTCACCTCGGGTTAAATCTATAATTCCTACTTTTTTACCCAAAGAAATCTCTTTCGCAATCGTACCTCCGCACCCTAATTCTGCGTCATCGGGATGTGCTCCAAAAACTAATATATCTAACTTCATGCTTTCCTTTTAATTATTTGTATCTTTTTAGAATAAGAAATATTAACCAACCTTCAATCTAAAGCTTTTCGTCACCTCTTACCCATTGCTTTTATGTAAACTTTTTAAAGCTTGCTCTATATCTTCAATTAAGTCTTTCGATTCTTCAATACCTACAGAAAAACGGATTAAACCATCTTTTATTCCTCTTTCTAAACGTTCTTCTGCGCTTAATAAAGCATGTGTAGTTTGGGCCGGACTCACCGTTGTACTTTCTAAACCCGCCAAACTTAAAGAGGGCTTTATCAACTTTAAAGCATTCTGAAAATTCATTGCATCAATTTCGTGAATTAACTCAAAAGACAGCATCGCACCAAAACCTTTCATTTGTTTTTTTGCCAATTCATATTGTGGATGACTTTTTAAACCGGGGTAATACACACGTTCTATATATTCATTATTTTCTAAATATTCTGCCATTTTTTGTGCATTCTTCGTTTGTTCTTTTACACGAAGGTTTAACGTTTTTAAACTTCTTTCCAACAACCAAATATTCTGATCACTTAAGTTTCCACCAAAATTAATTGCTGTTTTCCAAATTTGAGCAATATGCTCTTTTGAGGCAGCAATAGCACCAGCAGAAATATCTGAATGTCCTCCCATATATTTTGTTGCAGAATGCAGTATAATATCAATACCAAAATCAGCTGGGTTTTGATTTATTGGAGATGCAAAGGTATTGTCAATCATAGTTATCAAACCGTTTTCTCTTGCCAATTGGGCAATTTCTGCAATGTCCGTGATCCCTAACAACGGATTTGAAGGGGTTTCAATATAGAGTATCTTTGTATTTTCTTTTATCAGTGCAATGAAATCAGTGGCCTTGTCAGATTCTGTAAAAGAATACTCTATTCCGTACTTCTCAAATTCTGAAACTACTAAATTAAAAGTACCTCCATAAATTACCTGTTGAATAATTACATGATCTCCAGACTTTAAAAAAGCAAACATTGCTGAGGAAATTGCAGCCATCCCGGAGCTAAAAATTAAGCCGTCTTCTGTATGCTCTAACGCGGCTATTTTTTTACACAACATTTCTTGATTTGGAGTATTAAAATATCTTGGATACCGCTTAATATCTACCCCATCAAAAGCATAAGAAGTAGACATAAACATTGGTGATACTGCTCCTTTAAACTGCTCATCTTTCACTTCCCCGGTATGCACACAAATGGTGTTTATTCCTAATTTTTCAGAATCTTTCATTAAATCAATTTTACAGCAGCTAATTTACTAAAAGCAATTCTAAATTTCTATAAATTTTGAATATCTTCGCTATAATGATATCAGTACTAATTATTGGGAATGGAAATATAGCTACACATTTAGTAAAGGCTTTTTTAGGCGCTGATACTATCAATGTTACACAAATAAACTCAAGGGAGTTAGGAACTATCCCCAAAGCAACGGTTACCATTCTTGCCATTTCAGATGATGCTATTGCCACAATTTCTTCAAAAATAAAAAATTCTTTAGTCGTACACACTTCTGGTAGTTTTTCGATGGAAAATTTAAAAAACACTACTAATAAAGGTGTTTTTTACATGTTGCAAACCTTTTCCAAAGAGAAGGAAATGGATTTTTCTACAGTACCTTTTTGTTTGGAAGCGGAAAACAAAGAGGATTACTTGTTACTTGAAAAAATAGCAAAAACAATTGGACGGAAAATATACTCAGTAAATTCCGAACAAAGAAAAGCTTTACATATTGCCGCTGTTTTTGTAAATAACTTTACAAATCATCTCTATACAATAGGAAATGATATTTGCGAAAAACATCAGGTTCCTTTTGAAATTTTACAACCTTTAATTCAGGAAACATCAGAAAAAATAAAAACCCTGTCGCCAAAAAAGGCACAAACAGGTCCTGCAATTAGAAATGACAAAAAAACAATAAAAAGTCATTTAGAATTATTATCTAAAGAACAACAAGAAATTTATAAACTTATAACACAAGCGATTAAAAATGGAAATTAGTTACAAGCAATTATTACCGAAAATTAATACTTTTATTTTTGATGTTGATGGTGTTTTAACCAATGGTCAGTTAACCATAATGCCCGATGGAGAATTGGTAAGGCATATGAATGTTAAAGATGGATACGCGATGAAAAATGCACTAAACAAGGGGTACCGCGTTTGTATCATATCTGGCGGAACAAATGAAGGCGTTAGAACACGTTTATCAGCCCTAGGAATTGAAGATATTTATTTAGGTGCTCATGATAAGATAAAGCAGTATCAAGCACTTGTACAAAAATACAATTTACTTCCTGAGAACGTGTTGTATATGGGAGACGATGTGCCCGATTATCCCGTAATGAAAATTGTGGGGTTAGCTACTTGCCCAAATGATGCCGTTCAAGAAATTCAAAGTATTTCAAAATATATTTCTAATAAAAAAGGAGGTGAAGGCTGCGTGAGAGATGTCATTGAACAGGTATTGCGTGTGCAACAAAAATGGAACGAAAATTTTGATGCAAGCTTGTAATATTTTGTCATTAAAAGGCTGTTTTTTTCAGTTTTAACGCGCTATGTATTTATTATTTAATAAAAAATAGTGCATGATACCTTTATAGCACTAATTCTTCTGCTCCAACATCGGCACAAAAGAAAAGTCACCCAGCTCATGTTTTTCAAATTCTTTTGAAGACTTCCGAATAAAAAGGGTCATTATTTGAGTTTTATCACCTACCGGAATTAATAATTTTCCTCCTATTTTTAATTGAGATAACAAAGGATTAGGAACAAAAGGAGCACCAGCAGTAACAATAATTTTATCGAAAGGCGCTTGCTCTTTCAAGCCTATATAACCATCTCCAAAAATAAATTTCTTTGGTTTATATCCTATTTTAGGCAAAAACAAAGAAGTCCTTTTAAATAATTCTTGCTGTCTCTCTATAGAATATACTTCCGCTTTGAGTTCTAACAAAACGGCTGTTTGATAACCTGATCCCGTGCCAATTTCCAAAACTTTATCACCTCCTTTAATTTCTAAAGTTTGTGACTGAAAAGCCACCGTATACGGCTGAGAAATTGTTTGTTCTGCAGCAATAGGAAATGCCTTATCCTGATATGCGTGATTTTCAAAACTAGAATCAATAAACAAATGCCTTGGGATTTTACGTATGGCATTTAGTACATTAATATCTAAAATTCCTTTTGCTGCTAATACATTAGCAAGCTGATTTCTAAGCCCTTGATGTTTTGAAGTATCTTTCAATTTTAATAAATTTCTAGAGTCTAAAAATAGGAATAATTATAAATACATTCTTATAAAATTGTATCTTTGTTTTCGTTGAAAATTTCTAATATTTATTTAGAAAATTCAAAAAAAATAAAATAACGTCATTGTTAAGCATTTGTAGGTGATTGACTGATAGCAACTCAAAAATGACAAAAATATACATATATGTTAAAAGTAGGAGTTTTAGGTGCTGGTCATCTTGGAAAAATTCATTTACGGTTACTAGAACAGTCAGAGAAATATGAATTGGTTGGTTTCTTTGATCCATTTAAAGAAAATGCAGAAAAAGTAGCCAAAGAATTTGGCTATCGATTATTTGATTCCATTGAAGAATTAATAACAGCGGTAGAAGTTGTAGATATTGTAACCCCAACCTTGTCACATTTTGACTGTGCTAAAATGGCGATTGAAAATGGGCGTCATATTTTTATTGAAAAACCAATTACTAAGACCGTTTTAGAAGCAGAAGCTATTAAAACATTAGCGAGTCAGTTTCACGTGCAAGGTCAAGTTGGCCATGTAGAACGTTTTAACCCAGCTTTTACAGCTGTAAAAGATAAAATAGACACTCCAATGTTTATTGAAACACATCGATTAGCAGAATTTAATCCCAGAGGGACTGATGTTCCAGTGGTTTTAGATTTAATGATCCATGACATTGATATTATTCTTTCTGTAATCGATTCTAAAGTAAAAAATGTGCACGCCAGCGGTATCTCTGTTATTTCTGAAACTCCTGATATTGCAAATGCAAGAATTGAGTTTGAAAATGGTTGCGTTGCAAACTTAACAGCGAGCAGAATTTCAATGAAAAACATGCGTAAAACACGTTTTTTTCAAAAGGATGCTTATATTTCTATTGATTTTTTAGAAAAGAAATCAGAAATTGTTCGGATGAAAGATGTTCCTAACAATCCCGATGAATTTGCAATGATTTTGCAAAATGCAGAAGGTATTAAAAAACAAATTTACTTTGACAACCCTGAGATTGAAAACAACAACGCTATCTTAGATGAGTTAGAGTCCTTTGCAGACGCTATTGAAAATGGCACTAAACCTGTTGTTTCTTTGCGGCAAGGTGCAGATGCATTAAGAGTTGCACAAATGATTATTGATTGCTTTTAATTAATTGCAGTGCACTTTAAATTTTATAAAAGTAAATAAGCACTTGAAACGAGAATTGAGTACCTGTTCAGTGGTAAGTTCTAGCAAATCCAATTTTCTGAAAGCCTACATCGCACGCAAACCTAAAAAAAGCGAGCAACTAAAGTCCGTTAAAACGTTCTAAAAAATAAAAACATTTAAATAATTATTGATGAAAAATATAGCTATTATTGGTGCCGGAACGATGGGAAATGGTATTGCCCACACATTTGCTCAATTTAATTATAAGGTGCATTTAATTGATATTTCTCAAACTTCTTTAGAAAAAGGAATTGCTACTATTTCTAATAATTTGGATCGAATGGTACTTAAAGAAAAAATATCAGAAGCCGAAAAAACAAAGACCCTGTCGAATATTACAACATTTACGGTACTTGCTGAAGGAGTCAAAAATGTTGATTTAGTCGTAGAAGCTGCTACGGAAAATACTGTTTTAAAAACTAAAATTTTCAAAGAATTAGATGCTGTTTGTGCCGATCATACAATTCTAGCGACCAACACTTCCTCAATCTCCATCACTCAAATTGCAGCAGCTACAAATAGACCAGACAAAGTAATTGGAATGCATTTTATGAATCCTGTGCCAATTATGAAGTTGGTCGAGATTATAAGAGGTTATAATACCTCTGATGTTGTGATGCAAACAATTGTTGGTTTATCTGAGGATATCAATAAAAGCCCCGTTGAAGTGAACGATTATCCAGGTTTTGTCGCAAATCGTATTTTAATGCCAATGATTAACGAGTCTATTGAAACGTTGTACAACGGAGTTGCTGGTGTTACTGAAATTGATACAGTAATGAAGTTAGGAATGGCACATCCAATGGGACCTTTGCAGTTGGCTGATTTTATTGGTTTGGATGTTTGTTTGTCTATTTTAAACGTATTGTATGATGGTTTTAAAAACCCAAAGTATGCGCCTTGTCCATTGTTAGTAAACATGGTAATGGCAGGAAAACTAGGTGTAAAATCTGCAGAAGGATTTTATGATTATTCTGAAAACAGAAAAGCAGAAGTAGTTGCTAAAATGTTTCGTTAATACACTTAATTTCACCCTTTCAAATTGCCCTTTTTTAGTTCTCTAAATTTCAATAATTTAAAAAGGGCATTTGAAAAAATACGTGCTATGAAATATCTATTAATTATTCTTTTCTTTTCCTCCCTATTATCCTTTACACAAGCTCCTAAAAAGGGCGTTTTAAATATTAAAAAAATAGGTTTTCTTTACAATAATGCACACAGTGATAATTTTATTTTTAATGATAAAGATTTCACATATGGTACAAATACATACAAATTACAAGCATTTTATAATTTAGGTACCTGGAAATCTCTCGATTTAGAATTGATTGTACAACCACAATATCAGGTCTTACAACATCAATTAATAAATGAGCAATTTGTGCTGCCTTCTGAAGAAAATTTTGCAGAAAAAAGAACAGAATTTACAACTCCTAAAACCATGCATTTATATGCTTTTGAATTGGGTTTTGTGATGAAAAAAGAGCTTTTAAAAAAATTAAATTTCTTAGTTACGATTGGTTTGGGTTTGGCAACTATAGACACAAGAACTGAACGACTAGCAAAAGGTTTTACATTTATTGAAAATGGATCTTTAGGTGTATCTTATAAAATAACAAGTACAACTTTTTTATACTTAGGAACCAATGTTGGGCATATTTCTAATCTTGATTATCAAATACCTAATACTGGCTTTTCAGTGATAGGGTTTGAAGCCGGAATTTCTGCCGCAATACAATAAGAAAAGGAACTCAAATTGAGCTCCTTTTTGTTTATACATTCGTTTGACCTTGAAAAAGTTTCACCTTAATTAGAGCAGAAAATAAGATTATTTTCCCAACCAAGAATTCAACATCCAAATTGTTTTTTCTTGTTCCGCTATAAAATCACTCATCATAGAGTTCGTACCTTCATCGTTTGCCTTCTCCGATAAATCTAAAATTTCTCTTTCTATTGTTAGTAGTTCTGACAAAGAATTAACCACCAATAAAACCCCTTCCTCATCATGGGAAATATCTCTTCCTACGGGCACTGAAGCCTTGTTTATATAATCTGTAAAGGTATGCAGTGGCTTTCCTTGTAAAGTAAGTATTCGCTCGGCTACTTCGTCAATTTTCACTTGAGAATCCGTATAAAACTCTTCAAATTTTACATGCAATTCAAAGAAATTCTTTCCTTTAATATTCCAATGCAAACCGCGTAAATTTTGATAATATATTTGAAAGTTTGCTAATAATCCGTTTAAATTATTAACTAAATTTGCACTTTCTTTTCTATCTAATCCTAGTATTGATTTATTCATATGTTTGTTTGTTTTTTGGACTTCAAAATTAACAGAAATTTGTTACAATAAACCATAATGATTATTGATACTTTTAATATCTTTATAAAAATATCTTATCACAATGACCATTACCCAATTAAAATATGTTTTATCCGTTGCAGAGTACCAAAATTTTACAGTAGCAGCTGAACATAGCTTTGTTACCCAGCCTACGCTTAGTATGCAAATCCAAAAGCTGGAAGACCAATTAGGTGTGAAAATATTTAATCGGTCAAAAAAGCCAATTGAATTGACAGATGTCGGTGAAAAAATAGTAGAACAAGCAAAAGTAATTGTCGATGAAAGTAACCGAATTTTAGACATTGTACATCAACAAAAAGGATATATTGGAGGCCAATTTAAATTGGGAATTATACCTACTATAATGCCTACTTTATTGCCAATGTTCTTGCAAAATTTTACTAAAAAATATCCAAAGGTGAAATTAATCATCGAGGAATTGACTACAGAAGAAATCATACGCAAATTAACTGATGGACATATAGACGCTGCTATTGCGGCAACACCCTTAGAGAATGAGGCTATTAAAGAAAAACCTTTGTACTATGAACCTTTTGTTGGATTAATTCCACAAAACCACAGGCTTTTTAATAATAAACAAATTAATGAAGAAGAGTTAGAAGTCGAAGATATTTTACTATTAGAAGATGGCCACTGTTTTAAAGATAGTATTCTCAATTTGTGTAGAAATCATAAAATTGACAATAAAAAAGGTTTTTCTTTAGAAAGCGGAAGTTTTGATACCCTGATCAAACTTTCTAAGGAAGGTTTAGGGATGACCCTACTACCCTATTTGCATACCTTAGATTTAAATGATGTGGACAAAGCTCATTTACGTGAATTTCAAAATCCCCCACCAGCAAGGGAGGTTAGCTTAATATATCATAAGTCTCAACTTAAAATGCAATTAATTGAAGCCTTAAAAAAGACCATTGACGGTGTTGTAAAAGGTGCAATTTCTTTTTCTGATGTAAAAATAATCAGTCCAATTCGAAAATAAGTAGTCTAAAAAAGCACCAATAAAGCTTCTAATTTTAAGAATTTTAGCTGATGCACAAACCAACAGGGACAATGCGAAGTTCGAAGTTACACACTTTTAAGAATACATTTTTTGACGTAATTCTTTTATTTTGGGGTCCGATAAATATTCTTCAAAAGTAGTATATCTATCTATCACACCTTTTGGAGTCAACTCTATAATTCTATTTGCAACCGTTTGCGCAAATTTGTGATCATGGGTGGATAACAAAACAGTCCCTTTAAAATTAATTAAGGCGTTGTTTAAAGATTGGATGGATTCTAAATCTAAGTGATTTGTTGGTTCGTCTAAAATTAAAACATT
>TARA_B110000503_G_scaffold69925_1_pt1 | contig 20607 bp, 18 predicted proteins | sample TARA_B110000503 | Tara Oceans TARA_B110000503 (sample SAMEA4397472) | marine metagenome | biome: Polar Biome; feature: [SRF] surface water layer (ENVO:00010504); material: water (ENVO:00002006), including particulate matter (ENVO:01000060) such as... | depth 5 m | reverse complement strand
AACCATCATTTACCCGGAGTGCCATCGGCCCTAGATTTGGAAGAAGAAGGCATGTCGCTGAAGGCTATGAATCTGATATTGCTCGAAAAAGTGGAAGAGCTCACACTCTATTTGATAAAACAGCAAAAGGAGATACAAGTCTTAAAGGAAGCTATTGCTTCCTCGAAGAAATGATATTAAAATGACAGACAACTTTTTTTTAAATACTTTTGCAGGGTCCAATTAATTTCAATAAATCTAAAATAATAATTCGTTAATCAATATGCCACAAGCCGTTCTATCTATCAAAGATGCTTCTATTTTCCAGCAAGATAATTTAGTATTATCAGATGTAAACGTAACTATTGAAAAAGGCGAATTCGTGTATCTAATTGGTAAAACAGGTTCAGGAAAGAGTAGTTTTATGAAGACCTTATATGGCGATTTGATGCTGAGAAAGGGACAAGGCACTATTGTAGGTTACGACTTACCAACCTTAAAAGAGAAAGACATTCCATTTTTAAGAAGAAAGCTAGGTGTTGTTTTCCAAGATTTTAAACTTCTAAACGATCGCACAATTAAAGACAACTTACTTTTTGTGCTTTCGGCCACTGGCTGGAAAGAGAAAAAGGAAATGGAGAATAGAATAAATGAAGTGCTTGACAAAGTGGATATGAAAACCAAGAGCTTTAAGTTTCCATATCAACTTTCTGGAGGAGAGCAGCAAAGAGTCGCTATCGCCCGTGCGCTATTAAACAATCCGGAAATAATTTTGGCAGATGAACCTACTGGGAATCTTGACCCACAGACCAGTGTCGAGGTAATGGAGGTCTTACAAGAGATTAATAAAAACGGCAATACTATTTTAATGGCGACTCACGACTACGCGTTGTTGCTTAAGTATCCTTCGAAAACGTTGAAATGTGATGAGAATCAAATTTTTGAAGTTGTTCAAAAAATGATCTAGGTTTATTCTCTCTTCTCCCTTCTTATTTCTCAATACTCGGATCACGCAACCTCAGATCACACTCCTTTTGAAGCGACGGATCAATCTTAATAGAAATTTTGCCATTAACACCGGGTTTTAGGTGGGTGTTCTCACTTAAAACGACGCTATTCTTTGCTTTTAAATCCAACTTGGCTTCTTCTCGAAATGTCTGATTGCGCATCAAGACCCTTTTTGAAAGTGACGTGAGTTTAAAATCCCATCGAGAAAAATTCTGATCTTGGATCGTAGCGGTTTCTTTATTCGAATACAGCTGATACACCATTTCAACAGCATCGCCAGTCTGCAACATACCCGCGCCATAATATCCCACATATGGTTTGTTAGCCTCTATATGGTCGATGTTCAAAGCCGTTAGTTTTAAAATACTTTCCACCTCATCTACTGGAAAACAAGGATATAATGAGAACATAAGTCCAACCGTTCCAGAAATTAAAGGTGCCACTCCAGAAGTAGGGGATGTTTTAGTGTATTCGATTTCTTTTTTTAACGCATACTTCCCGTATCGTGCAAGCCCGACTGAAGGTGCCAAAACGTCCACCTTTGTGTTCAAATTTCGAACACTTTGAGGGTAAATTCTAAAGGTGCTTGTAGTGTCGTTGTTCGTAAAGCCAATGGTTCTGCCAACATAGCCTTTGATGTTTTCGGCATAAGGCTTTCCACTCCCTGTACTCCATTTAATGTTGTCGGTTACATTGTCATAACGGTGCATCCCTGAAGAAATAGAAATTACATTGTCATAACTACCTGGATAATATAGCTTTTTGCCCTTTGTTTTAATAAAAGAAGCATTGTGTTGTAATGAAACCACCACGGTACCATTGGCGTATATTTCATTAATTGCATCTTGAGCTGCTTGATAATAGGTAGTACTTCCCCAGCTACAATTAATAACTTTAGCACCTGCTCGCGATAGTTCTAATAATTGTTCTAGATTATTTGGGTTGTTGTAAGTAGTCCCTAGCAAACTACAATCATAGCATACGCCTACCATCCCACTTCCATTATTTCCCTGCGCGGCGGCAGTGGCTGCTACCGACATACCGTGTCCTTTCACATAAGGAGATTTGCGCAAGTTTCTAATTTTTCCTTTAAATTCGATATTAGTGGTATCTATTCCACCATCCGAAATACCTATAAAAATATCGCGCTCTCCAGTCGTATAATACCAAGCCTTAGGTACATTCAAATAATCGTAATAATCGAGGTAAAGAGGCAGGCCGATATTCTCACCAATAGTGCTCGTTAAGCCATAATCGTTGGGTTCAAAGATTTTTTTATCCGCTTCGGAAATAATCACACCCGACTTGAATAGGTGTCCTGCCTTGTCTAACAAGACCTCTAATAATTCTTCACTATCGGAAACAACAAAAAATGTTTTTTTAAGATTTTCTTTGGTTGCTTTTCTGAGTGTCTTTTTAAAAATGGAGATGTTATGCCCTTTTAACACTTCTTTCAAAATAGTATCATTCCCAACGTATAACAATACCTCTTTTTCTGCTTTAAATACGGGTTCAAAAACACTATCATTGGCCCTAATATAGAACCAAGCATTCGCGTCTTGTGCAATTCCATACTGGAAAAAACAGATCGCAATCCACATATAGTAGCGTGTTTTCAAGAAAATAATAATTGTATTATAAGGCGCAAGACCTAAACAAATTGATACATTTGTCTTTCAAATTTAGTAAAACAATTCCGTTCGACTTAGTGAATTGGCCTTTATAAATGGACCAATTCAAATAAAACAAATAGGAGAAGCGTTTCAAGAAAGAATAGTACCATTATGCTTTCAATACTTATCCCGACATATAATTATAAGGTGTACGACCTGGTTCATGAGCTTCAGTCACAAATTGAAGCTTTGTCTATTCCTGTTGAAATCATCGTAATCGACGATTGTTCGAAGCACTTTAGAACGGAAAATGAACGCATCAACAAACTACCCCAAAGTGTATATACTTTTTCAGAAAAAAACAATGGAAGAACAGCTACAAGGTCAAAGTTAGCCCATGCAGCCGCATTCCCATGGTTGTTATTTTTAGACGCGGATATACGACCAAAGCATTCTTCTTTTATCAAAGATTACCTAACCTATATCCAAAACACCACGAATGATGTGGTTTTTGGAGGCATCAGCTATCAAGATAAAAAACCCGCGCCAGATCAATTACTACGCTGGGTTTATGGAAGAGAAAGGGAAGTAAAAAGTGTTGAGGATCGAGAAAAGTCTCCGTACTTCATTATCTCTCAAAACTTGCTTATCAAAAAAGAGAGCTTCCTCGCCGCAAATACAGTAACAGAAAACTATTATGGTTTGGATAATTTTTTTTCAAATCAATTAAAACGTCAAAATGCAAAAGTTGGCCATATAGACAATCCAGTTATTCACTTAGGATTGGAGTCGAATTCAGCCTTTGTAACCAAAGCACTCAAGGCCGTTGAAACCACTGTAATATTTGAAGAAAAAGGACTCATGGATTCTGCCGAGAGGCCACTGCAAAAGAGTTATTTAAAACTAAAGAGTTTGGGATTGGTTGCGGTATTTAATTATACGGTTTCTAAATTTAAGCCTACTATGGAGCGAAATTTTCTTTCAGGAAAACCAAATTTATTTTGGTTCGATTTATACCGCTTGTCGTATTATATTGATCTAAAAAATAGAAAAGATGCCTAGATTTTCTGTTGTAATCCCGTTGTATAATAAGGAGAATTTTATCGAAAACACGATACAGAGCTTGCTAAATCAAACTTTTTCTGATTTTGAAGTACTCGTGGTAAACGACTGCTCTACAGATACAAGCGAACAACTTGTAGCGAGATTCGATGATCCTAGAATTAACATCATCCAACATTCAGTAAACAAAGGACTTTCTGCTTCCAGAAATACAGGAATAAAATCGGCAAATGCAAATTACATCGCTTTTTTAGACGCCGACGATCTTTGGAAACCAAGCTTTTTAGAAAAAATTGATGTGCTCATCAATCAATATCCCGAGGCCTCTCTCTTTGCGACCAAGTACGAGGTTCTGCATAAAAAAAATAGGATTGTCACTCATGATTTTAAACTTAAAAACTTCACCAAACACGGTATTATAAAGAACTTTTTTGAATCGAATCTAAATCAGTCCATCTACTACCCTTCTTGTTTATGTGTCAAAAAAATGGTTTTTGAAGACGTGGGATATTACAACGAAGAAGTGAATTACAGTGAAGATGTCGATTTCAATCTGCGCGCCCACGCAACATACAAACTAGCCTATTGGGATGAAGCTGCCGTTACCTATCTGTTAGATTCAGAAAATCAAATCACCCAAAATGGACTAAAGGGTAAAACAATTCCTGATTACGATTTCTACGAGGCCCAATTTAAAGGCAGACAAGACATCAAAAAGTATTTGGATTTTCAGCGGTATATAAAAGCAAAGTTATTCAAATTAGATGGTGACAATAAAAGATACCTTGATATGATTCAGTCTATGGATACTTCAAACCTAAATAAGACACAAAGAATACTTCTTAAATCGCCTAGGTTCGTACTTCTCGGAATTGGTAAAATAAAGCGTATTCTCCGTGCTCTTGGAATCGAATTTTCTAGCTATTAGCTTTTACAAAAGCCTCAAAGGCATCAAATTCTCTAATATAGTCTTCTTCGTCATATTCGCCAGATGAGATCACCAGGCAAACAGAACCCGAGGAAAAGTTCTCCAACTCTCTCCAAACATTACTCTTAATTAGTAATCCCTTATTTGGTTTATTCAGAGAAATCGTCCTTTTTTCTTTGGTATCATTCAAAACAACGTCAAAACTTCCAGAAATGGGTATCAAAAACTCAAATTGTTCTTTATGTGCATGCCCCCCTCTAGCTGCACTGCTAGGAACATCATAAAGATAGTACACACGCTTAATCTCGTAGGGAAGAATGTTCTTTTCGATGACTGATATATTTCCTCTAAAATCTTCAATCTTTGGCAGGTCAATACGTTCTATGTTCATGATGCTGTTGTTATTTTTAAATAATCGAGCCAGGCTCTTCCAATGGAATCCAAATTAAATTTTTGAATACTATCGATACTGTTTGATTTACAGTTTTGATATAAAGATGTATTATTAATCATTCTAGAAATGGCTTTTGCCATCATGTCAATATCCTGATTTTTAACCAATAAACCATTACTTTGGTTCAAAATGATTTCACTGGGACCAGATTCACAATCATACGCCACTAATGGCACACCACAAGCCAAACTTTCAATTAAAACATTAGGAAAACCTTCATTCTTACTTGTTAAAGCCATTACGTAGGCATTTTTAATATAAGGAAATGGATTGTCCATATACGGTAAAAACACCACCATATCCTCCAAAGATTCTCTTTTAACCAAGTCAATAAGTGCCTTTTTATAGGCTCCATCGCCAATCAGCACCAGCTTAAAATTATTTGCAATGGCATCCGACCTTTTAAAAGCTTTAATTAAATGATCGAATTGTTTAATATTATCTGCCATTCTTCCTACCCCCAGAATATAGTTAAAATCAAAAGGCTTTTCGGAACCCGACCCTTTTTCAATCTCGCTTTCTACAATCGGATTATAAATCGTTATAATTTTTTTATAATGATACTTGGTTCTCAGTTTTTCCTCCAACAATTTGGAAACGGCTACTAATCCAAAGGCTTTTTTATAGATAATACGTGCAAAAAAATTGTTCTTCGGAAAGTAATAGGCCGTTTCAAAACTATGAAGGCTCATAATATAGGGCACCTTATAGATCCAATTAGCAATAATATATTCTTGAATAAAATTGTTCTTCACTCTAAAGTCTATGATATAATCAAATTGATTGTCTTTTAAATATTTTTTAAGAGCTAGCAGCCTTTTTAGCTTATTGAATAAACCATTTGATTTATTTTTTAATTTCCCCATATTGAATAATGTACCTGCATATTGATAGGTAACAATATCTCTAACGATTATATGGTGTACTTCAACCCCTTGTTGCTCAAAATAAAAAGACAACCGCGCCTGCACTTTCTCAGCGCCACCTTCTCCAAGCATGTCACCAACAAGAGCAATTTTAGAATGGGGTTGTTTTATCATTTCAGAATATTTAACTTGGGAGCAAATATAATTATTTATGAAGGTTTTATTGGTAGGTGAGTTTAGTCGACTTCATAATTCATTAAAAGAAGGGTTAAAAGCCCTGGGCCACGAGGTTACAATTGTTGGTGATGGTGATGGCTTTAAAAACTTTCCTGTTGATGTATCTATTAAAGCGGTAATTGTTCAATTACCTGTTATTAGATCGATTACGATGGCTTTTTATAAACTTTTCAATATAGATTTGAATGAGTTGGAAAGAGGTCTTCGTTTCTTATATCATCTGAAACGCCTTAAGAACTATAATGTTGTTCAATTAATAAATGAGAAACCAATAAAGACCTTTCCTTTCTTAGAACGGTATTTATTGGCTAGACTGTTTCGACAAAATACAAAGACCTTTCTTCTTTCCTCCGGGATTGACCTAATAAGCCTTGAGTTTATGCTGGAGAAAAAGTTTAGATATTCTTTAATGGATCCTTTTCACGAAAATCCAGGTTTAAAAACGGATTATAAGTACATACAAGAGTTCCAAAGTAAAAGTCATAGAAAAACACACGAATTCGTTTTTGAAAACATCACAGGTGTCATCGCCACAGATTTCGATTATGTATTACCGCTTTTAAATCACAAGAAATTTTTAGGCCTTATACCCAACCCTATAAATACAGAGCGTATTCACTTTAAACCATTGGCTATAGAAAACACCGTGGTCATCTTTCTTGGCATAAACAGATGGACCTATCATAAAAAAGGGATGCCTTTTTTTGAAAAAGCTCTGAAAATAATAAAAGACACCTATTTGGACAAAGTGAAAATTATTTGTGTCGAAAGTGTACCCTACGAGGAATACTTAAAGCTCTATGAGGAGGCGCATATTATTTTAGATCAAGTTTACGCCTATGATCAGGGATATAATGCTTTGGAGGCAATGGCAGCAGGAAAGGTCGTTTTTACGGGTGCTGAGATAGAATTTCTAGAACATTATCAGCTTTCTGAAGACGAAGTTGCAATCAATGCACTTCCAGACGTAGATCAACTTGTAGAAAAATTAAGTTGGTTAATCGAGAGTCCTACAAAAATCGAGCAAATTGGAAAAAACGCTAGGGCTTTTATTGAGAAAGAGCACCATTATAAAAAAGTAGCTGAGAACTATTTGACAGTATACAATGGCTCTTAAATAATGGTCTAGTAAAGAAACAAGACCGTTTTGCTGCAAGAAGAAAAGCGGATGTACAAACGCCCTTTAAAAACCACAACTAACTATAGAGTAAACAGGACACTTTTTCATAGAAAATGCCGTATTTCCTTTCGTTGTTAATGGACTACAGATTATTTAACAATGAGACTATCTTCAAGTTTTTCCCTTTCTCCATTCCAATCTCTGGAGATATTTTCCTTCAATAGTTTGGCCGGAATTCCGCCTATCAATATGTTTTCACCCAAACTTCTATAATCCTTATTACAGAGCGTATTTGATGCTATAGTACAATTATTAGGTGTGATCGTTTTTTGCATAATCGAAACCCTGTTACTAATAAAATTATAGCTCCCTAAAGTAATTGGAGATGTCATTTTAAATTTCTCTCCAGTTAGCGTATCTATCATTTGGTGAAAATTTGTGTCAATTAACTGAGATTCTGATCCAATTCGCGAATACGTTCCCAAAACAATTTTATCTTGACAAATAATTTTTCCGCTTGATGCCATTGATGACATATGACCAAACTCACAATACGCATCTTCAGCAATATGTATAAAGTAGTCAATTCCGAATTGAACATGACCTTTAAAGACAAATGTTCCATCTAAAAAAAGTTCGGCCGTACCCTTCGCTTTTGTTATTGCCTCATATCTTTGACCAAAACCAATCATCGCTTTTTTAATAGGCCCTTCAATAATCACAGTACCCTTAATACTGTTAAACCTAACATTTCCGTAAAATATCACAGGCAGCTTTCTGGCGATCGCATACGGAAATTTTTTATAGTTGAAATAAATAGTTTTTATCCAATTAACAGACTTAAAAAACTTCCATTTCTTTTTACACCTTCGATATACCTTCCTTAGTGAATTTATCATTTCTTTCTTCTGAAAATCTTATTAATTAATTCCTTCACATCCATCTTTTTGTCCAATTGAAAGTATGAAAATACAAAAGATAAAACAGTCACTCCCAAAAGGATTCCATATTTAATCAAATCATCATCAATAAAAGTCAACATAAACGCTGCTACACATAGCGTAACACAGCATGCAAATACTCCATAAAAACCTTTTTCGAAGTAAAACCCATATCGATAATGCGTAATAATCCGCAAAGAAACAAAATGTACGATATAATATAAAAAGAAGCTTATTCCCAAACCTTCCAAACCACCATAATAGTAACCAATCACATTGCTAATAAGCAATATGGAATTAAAAGCGATCGCCGTCTTAATAAATAGTTTTGAATCGCCCTTTGCAATGATTATATACCCCATGGAAAAGGAAACAGCTTTAAAAACCATGCCCAATATTCCCCAACTTACCATTTTAACAATAGGTGTAAAGTCGGAAGAATACAACAAAACAATAATGAATTGCGCAAACATTAAAAACACAACAATAATAGGTGTGATAATTAGTATGGCTATAAAAGCCTGCTCAAACACCGCTTTTCTTATCTTAATGATATCATCAGCTATACCAGCCAATCTAGGGAAATAGTCTGTTGCCATTGCCGTAAAAATAATACCTACATAGGTATTCAATATCACGAAACCGGCATTGTATAAACCAACCTCATCCACGCCTCCCTGTTGACTGATATATATCTGAATGATATAGGCAACCAACAACGAAATCATACTGCTTATACTAAGCATCACACCTAACTGTATCATCTCTTTTCCCTCAGAAAATGCTTCTGAAGAGGAGACCGGTGATGCAACGAGTGCGACTTTATTTGAATAATAATACGTGAACAGAAAGCTAATCAATGCCGTCAATATAATGGCTGGAACAATAGCGTCTATTCGAAAAAAGTAATAGAGCGGAACCGTAATTAGCAGGCCTAAAAAGTTTCCGAAGAGGTTTGCCATTGCCAAATCCTTGAGCTTTCGAAGTCCTTGCAGAATTGCCAACTGACTGTGCGTAAACTGCTTAAACAACAATGCAATCGATATCCAGATAAAAGACAGCGTGAACTCCTTACTGTCAAAGGCAAATTCGCTCAACCATGGAGAAGCCAGTATCATCAAAACTGCCCCAAAACAAGCTGTAAACCATACGAGGCGTTTCAATACACTGATGGTCCTTGAAACTCCTGCGTCATTCCCGTTTTCACGGGCAAAAGAAATATCTTTTACAGCACTTCTTTCGAGACCCAAATTAGAAACTCCATTGATGAGCCCTAAGGTAGAATTCAACAAACTCGCTATTCCCATACCCGATGGGCCAATAAAAAGTGCGATGCACTTAGACCGAACAATCGCAATCAAAATATTAAAGACCTGGACGCCTCCAAAAATAGAAGTGGCCTTCATTACATTGCGATATGAATCTTTATTTTCGCTCATTCAGACGTTTAAATTCTCACATTATTAGATTTACAGCGGCGCTTCATCCTCCTTGTTCGGATTACTTTCCGAAGTTGTTCTTTGCTTGTTAAAGTAATGCATGATAAGAAAGAATACAACCGCAAAATAAACAATGTATCGGATAAAGTGTGCCAGGGTCACTCCTTCAACTCCATAATGCGTTATCAAGTACTGTGCAAGTATATAAAATAAACCAAGAGATATGACTTCAGAAAAGATAAAACTCTTTACCAACTTTTTCGCTAAGAATTGATGCATGAGCACCAGAGAAGCCAAACGAATAAAATCTCCCAAGAGCTGCCATTTAAATAAGGGCAGCATGGTATCAAAACCAGGATAAATAAGCATTACGATGTACTCACGTAAAAAATAGACAACCAGCATCCCCATACCAAACAAGGGAAGTAGTGTTTTATAGATTGAAAAAAGTTCTTTTTTAAATTTCTGCTCCGTATGTATCCCAGAAAATTTTGGCAGTACATACAACGTAAACAAAGCGCCCGAGAAGACCATATAGTTTTTAGAGATAAAGGTCATAGCCGTCCAAACACCAGCATCTTCTTCCGTAATTCGATCGGTTATCATACTACGAATTTCTATGGTAACCAGGTTTAAAAGAATCGTTGAGAAAAAAGACATTAACGAGAATGCTAGAAGCACATTGAGCATGGGGACTTTAAAAGACAGCTCAGAAAACTTTATATATTCCCTTAGGACCTTGAAAAAAAGAAACAGTAGCATGGAAAGCTGAATAACCGGAGTTATTACAATTGCAATCAAGGCACCATCTATATTATATTGTAATAAAAACCAAACCATTAATCCAGCACTAGCGAGGTAAGAAAACAGATCAATTTTAGCAAACTTTTTGTACATCGTCAACCCATTGACAACCCCATTAAAAATTCTATACATACTAATAAACGGTACAATTACGGCCAATAGTTTTATGAGGTAAGCATAGTCTGCCGTTAGGAACAAATACGCACTTATTTGGGTTGCCCAAAAGAACAAAATAAGAAAGGACAAGACGATTCCTGCAACACTCAACACGAATACAGTAGAGAACAGCTTTTGCAATTGACTCTTATCTTCTTTGTATTCGGCTACGTACTTTACAACACCCGTAAACACACCAAATGAAGAAAAAGAAGTAATTAATTCTGATACGTTTCGAAGTTGACCAATTTTCGCAATTCCAGATTCGCCCACCATTTCTGCTAAAAGACGTTGCACAAATATTGAAATAAAGAGTCGTATCGCAATCACTGTTGTATTCAATGAAGTTATCTTCAACAGCAAGTTCTTACGTATAAACTCTGGAATTTTCAATTAGTATAAATTTAATACTGAAATTATGCGACTTACTTGAGTCTCTGTCAAAACAGGACTTATTGGAATACTCACAATCTCCTTGTGAATTTTCTCAGTGACTGGAAATTTTAGGTGATGATATTCAGAGAGTGCTTTTTGCTTATGGGGAGCTACAGGGTAATGAACAAGAGTAGCAATATCATTGCTTTTAAGATAAGCTATAAACGCATCACGTTCTTGCACGAGTACTACAAACAGATGAAATACATGATCGGCTCCGCCTTTCCACATTGGAAGAACAATTTTATTGTTTTTTATTTCTGAAAGATAACGCCCAGCAATTTCAGACCTGCGATTATTATCGGCATCCAAGCTCGGAAGCTTAATTCGCAAGAAAGCCGCCTGAATTTCATCTAACCGAGAATTGACCCCCACATAATCACAAACATATTTTTTCGACTGACCATAATTTCGAAGCACACGAATCACTGAAGCTAATTCTTCATTATTTGTGGTGACAGCACCACCATCTCCCAACGCACCTAAGTTCTTTGTGGGATAAAAACTAAACCCGGCAGCGTCTCCTAAATTTCCTGCACGAATGCCCTCTTTGTTGCGAGCACCATGTCCCTGTGCTGCATCCTCTATAACGAATAAATTATGTGACTTTGCCAAAGCATTTATTTCCTCCATTGGGGAAAGTTGCCCATACAAATGTACGGGTAAGATAGCCTTGGTTTTTACGCCAATGGCTTGTTCTAAGGCCTTTATATTGAAATTAAAGGTCTCAGCCTCAGCCTCTACCAATACAGGAATCATTCCGGCTTGTTTGATGCCTATTATTGTTGCTATATAGGTATTCGAAGCCACTAAAACCTCATCGCCATTCTTCAACTTACCTAAAATTTTATAGGCTTCAATAATAAGGCGCAATGCATCTAAACCGTTGGCAACACCAACACAATACTTGGTACCACAGTAGTCGGCAAACTCTTTTTCAAAAGCCGTTACATTTTTCCCTAAGACGTAATAGCCCGAATCTAAGAACTGTTTAAACACCTCTTTAAATGCTTCTTCAAAGCGGTGATTGATACTATGCAGGTCTATAAATGGAATCATATAAAAACGTCTTTAAGCTTCGAATAGTTAGAAGTCTTCACCTCATAGGTATTATGAACAATGCTTCTAGCTCCAAAACATTCCTTCCAGTATTGCAAACCTTTGTTTACATTCTTACCCAAATTTTCATTCGATGTGCCAAAATCGAAGTACTTTTTATCTGCAAATCGATTTTTTATAAAATATTCAAATAAGAAATCCAAGCTTCCCAAAGTTTGTTTATCGGCATTGGCCGAAATATACTGCACATGTGCCACATTTTTTGTTTCAAAAATCGTTGCTCCCGCTACTATTTTATTTCCATCGTACACATTAAATTGAAGGATGCTATTAGGAAAACTTAAATTTAACTCTTTTATTTCATCCAAAGAGTGAACAGGTGCTGTATGATGTCGTTCCTTTAGGTTTGGAACTAGAATTTCATTCCAAAATTCATCAAAGGCCACGCCTTCAATAATTCTTAGGTTTTGCTTTTTCGCTTTCTTCACCCCTTCCATCCGATTGGATTTAATTTTCAGCGCATGAGCCAGTTCAATAGTGCTAGAAACATCTGTTCTCACTAGTTTTGCTTCCGCAATAAAAAGAAGGTATTGCAATTCGTCGCTAGGCAGAAGGTGATAAATTGTTGGAAGTGATTTTACAAGTAACGAATCGATTCCTTCCGAATGTAGAAAAGACAATACGGCAGTAAAATAGTCGCTTACATCTTCTAATTTTGACTTCCCATTTAGAACCAATCCTCCATAGGTAAGACCTTGGTGAGAATAGAGCTTATCTCCCTCTAGATTCGCGGGGACCACACCAACTAAAGACGCCTCTTTGAAAATAAGAAGCGAATAATCTGTAAATCTATTTTTGTGGTACGCGATAAAATCTCTAGAAAATAAAAAAGTTGCATTCTTGGCCTGTGTAACAAAAGTGTCCCACATTAGTTTGTCCTGCGACTTGTATTTTCTAACCGTTATAGAAGTATTTGTATGTGTAGTATTCGTGTTCAAGAATCGCTGCATTTAGAAAGCTAGGTGTAAAGCTAATTTTTTTTTTAGTTTTATGTGCCACTTACACAAAACAATTAAACACTTATACCTGCAAGGAATCGCAGTACCTTTCCCTAAAGAAACTTTAAGGTTCTAGATTGTGCTTTTTGAAAACAACTTCACCTGAGTCATTAATATACCTATAAATGCCCGCGGGGGCATCTTCTTTCAAGATAATATAGCTGCTATTATCCTGCAAGTGTTCAAGATATTTATTCTCTTCTGTCAAGTATGAAATTAGAACTCGAAAAACATTGACAGAAGATTTTAAATATTTATCTCCAGTAAATATCTCATTATTTGGCCAATGAATAGAGAGTTGCGCAGTGAAAATGGAATTTATCAAATCTTCATCGGTCATTTTTTTATACATTTCACCGGCATAGTTTAACCCCACATAGCCCCCATGATCTGCTAAAATAACTACTAAACTATTTGGGTCTTTTTCTTTAATTAGGTCAATTAATTCTGTTAGCTTATCATTTGATTGTTCCAATAATTCCAACCATTTTTCCCGCTCACCTTCTGCGCCTCTAGAATCAATCTTATTATTTCTTATATGTCCCGGACGAATAAACTCGACGAAAAAGAACATTGGCGTATCGTCGGTATTTTTTATATTCTCTTTTAAATCCAAAAACACATCTCTGTGACTATTAAAACCGGTGTTGATATAAGCAATGTCATTCAACTTATAATTAGTATAATCGTAGCCCAAAGTCGGTCTATTCAATAACAAATAGGGAGTTTCAGAAATAAAATGTGTTTTGTATCCATTATTCTTAAAAACATCTAGCACCGTATTTTTAGAAATAATAACATTTCTGGCGTTTAACGCCTCACTAAGTCCTGACCCACTACCAATGGTGCCATAGTAATGATGTTTCATCATAAAAACAGAACTATTAGAGGACAAGGTAGAAGCATAATTACTTCTAAAATTAGGATAATTCTTGAAACTGTTTTTGGTTAAATAGTCTTCAAATAGACTGGGATCTACATTATAGGGGGCCTTAACTAACTTTGAGAAATTTGAATAACCATCAGGCTGTATAAAATAAATATTAGGTTTTTTCTTAAAAACAGCTTCTCCTATCGCATCTGGCTGGTCTAGCCAGTCCTCTTGAAAAGCGGGTACATAAGCGACTGCCTGTATTAAAGCGACAAGGCCAATGCCAGCCAAGACAAATTGCATAATGAGTATCTTTTTCAATTGCTTATAAAGAAAAAGGGTCAAAATGATTGCTAAAAGAAGAAGAAGCACTGCTAATTTTTTCTTGATGAGCGTATAAACAGACAACTCCATTAAGAAAAAAAACGTAAACAGGTTTAACAACGGTAATACGTATTTCTGCCATTTACTGAAAACTTTAGCTTGAGATATTTTGACAGCCAGCACAAAGACAACACTGGGAACTACAATATAAAAGAACGTAAAAAAGCGCAAATGCCCCCACGTATTAGCTAGTGTAAAATTATTAGAGAAATAAAATATTATTGGATAGGTTCCGGCAGCAACGGCCGCCAGAATTGGATAAAATATAGGATGCTTAGAAAATAAAAAACGTTGTTTTTTTTTATCCTCCATAGCCTTTCGTTTTAAACAAATAAAGAACTCTTTTGGTTCCAGCAACCGTCTCTTTTTTTTCTAAAGTAAAGTATTGTTTAAAGCCAGCTTCAAAATTCGTCTCGTTGTAAAAATCGAAGTGATTTATAAATTCTCTCTTACGCACCAAAAGTGATTCTGCCCATGAATCGTCTCTCTTTGGAAATTCAATGATTAAATGCTTAGAAAATGTAGCGAAGAATTCGGCCGATTTCTCAAACGGAACATTGCCCGATAATGTAATGTGATGTATTAAGGCTAGTGCCAATGTTACATCTGGCGCATACTCTTTTAGTCTTTCAATTAACGAAGCTCTTTCGGTATTATTAAAACCAACACCTGGAGCGGGTTGCAACACATCACAAACAAATGGAAGCATGTTTGTTTCCTTGTTTTTTTGCAATTGCCTGTAATTATGATCTACCGAATTACTATCAATATCGGTAACAAGGACATGAGGCACCTTATCTAAGACGGTCCTTGCAAAGGTTCCATCATTCCCTCCTACATCAATTAGTTTTTGAGGATTTAATGCAGTTGTCCACTCTTTAATGAGCTCCTTCTTGGCATCGAAGGCAGCAGCTTCATAATTTGTTTTGGTATAATAATCTCCCCACTCCGTTGCCTCGTTTAACTTTAAATTTTTGATGTAATTAAACAAATTATCAAGAATGTTATTTTGTGCTTTTCTAGAAAGATTCGCAATTTTAGTTTCAGCTTTATAATCTTCTTTATGCTTACTTTCCATCTTAGCCAACAAATGAATATTGGTAAACAAAGTAGAACTTAATTTTGTTTTCTTCGGCAGCATAGACGCAATCAACTTCACGGGAATCCCGTCAATATGCGTCTGCATCATTTTAAAGATGTCGGTGCCGTGATATTTTGCCAAAACGAGTGGGCCAAAAAAGTGTGTAATAAACTGTTTATAGGCTCTCCAAGGAGTATTTTCTTCGTAAAAATCGAAAGACAAAGTATCTATAAAAACAGGTCTTCCCTTATGAAAAGTAATATTATAGGCAGAGGCGTCTTTTAAAATAAACCCTTGAGACAAGGCGTATTTTTGCAGCTTTAACGTATGAAGCGCAGCGTGTTTAAATTGCTCAAAACTCCATTCGTATGGGTTCGTTATAAAAGGAATTTTCTCAGGAGTAAGTATTATTTGCTCTTTACTAACCGACGTCTCTTCATGGGAAATAAGCAATCCCTTGTCAATAAGTGTGGCGAAAAAGCCAGTCTCTTTTAATTTAGTATACTGCGGAAAATAAATTGGATTGATGGCTCTTCGTAAAATAGCACCATCATAGAACATATAGCCTGAAGGATCCCGGAAAGATGCCTGGTGAGCAAAATTACTTTCCCTTGTCATTGGCTCCGTTGTCTTTCTCTTCAACATCTATCGAATCGTACGTATCCTCCTCTTCTTTCATCAAGCCTAAAAAAGATTTCACCTTATACATAATGCCTTTTGAAAAAAGAATAATTCCCGCTGCAGCTGCGACCAATCCTTGAACTATCATGGCACCTGTGCCCGCATCGAAATATAAAAAAATCATAATAATAAAATTAAAGTACAATCAATACCATTGCTGATCGAACACAAATTAACAAAAAAGCAAGCATTTTATAGGTGCAAATACAAATAATCTTATCACAACCTAAGACTATTAAAACGCACTAGAAACAAAAAATCCCGCTTAAAGCGGGATTTTTTTTACATTTTATTTCTCTTTCGATCTGTTTCTTTCAAGTAAACTTTACGAAGACGTAAATGTTTTGGCGTTACCTCAACATATTCATCTTTCTGAATATACTCTAAAGCCTCCTCCAATGAGAACTTGATAGCAGGAACAATCTTCGCTTTATCATCCGCTCCAGAAGAACGAACATTACTCATTTTCTTCGTTTTGGTGATGTTCACAGTCATATCGTCTTGACGTGTGTTTTCACCAATCACCTGTCCTTCGTAGATATCCTCATTCGGATTTACAAAGAAACGTCCTCTATCTTGTAATTTATCAATAGAATAAGGAATCGCAGCACCATTCTCCATAGAAACTAAACTTCCATTTTGTCTTTCAGGAATACCCCCTTTTAAAGGTTGGTACTCTAAAAATCTATGTGTCATGATCGCTTCCCCAGCGGTAGCAGTTAATAGTTGATTACGCATTCCGATAATCCCACGAGATGGAATTTGGAATTTACAAATCATACGTTCTCCTTTTCCTTCCATGCTTAACATTTCACCTTTTCGTATGGTAACCATGTTAATAGCAGTTCCACTTACTGTTTCTGGTAAGTCGATCGTCATTTCTTCCACTGGCTCACATTTAACACCATCAATTTCCTTGATGATTACTTGTGGTTGTCCAATTTGAAGTTCATATCCTTCACGTCTCATTGTTTCAATAAGAACTGATAAATGCAGTACCCCACGACCAAACACCATAAATTTGTCGGCACTATCTGTAGGTTCCATGCGTAAAGCTAAGTTCTTCTCAAGCTCTCTTTCCAAGCGCTCTCTAATATGTCTTGACGTTACAAACTTTCCATCTTTTCCGAAGAAAGGAGAATCGTTAATTGTAAACAACATACTCATTGTTGGCTCATCAATAGCAATAGTCTTTAAACCTTCAGGATTCTCAAGATCGGCGATAGTATCACCAATTTCAAAGCCTTCGATTCCTACCAATGCACAAATATCACCTGCTTTCACAGAAGCTACTTTTCTACGCCCTAGCCCTTCAAAAGTGTGAAGTTCTTTAATTTTTGCTTTTTGAATTTTTCCATCACGTTTCACCAACGCAACTTGCATTCCTTCTTTTAACTCTCCTCTTTGTAATCTACCAATCGCGATTCGTCCTGTAAAAGAAGAAAAATCTAAAGAAGTAATTAATAATTGAGGTGTCCCTTCTTCAATTTTTGGATCTGGTATGTGTGCAAGAACCATATCTAATAAGGGCTCGATATTTTCAGTTTCATCTTTCCAGTCATCACTCATCCAATTATGCTTCGCCGAACCATAAACGGTTGGAAAATCTAATTGCCATTCTTCAGCACCAAGTTCAAACATGAGATCAAAAACTCCTTCATGTACTTCGTCTGGAGTACAGTTTTCCTTATCTACTTTGTTGATAACAACACAAGGCTTCAATCCAAGATCGATCGCTTTCTGCAATACAAATCGTGTTTGTGGCATAGGACCCTCGAAAGCATCCACCAACAATAACACACCATCTGCCATGTTCAATACACGCTCTACCTCCCCACCAAAATCGGCGTGACCAGGAGTATCAATGATATTAATTTTAGTTCCTTTATAGACTACAGATACGTTTTTAGAAGTAATCGTAATTCCACGTTCACGCTCCAAATCATTATTATCCAAAATAAGGTCTCCGGTATGCTCGTTTTCACGAAACAAGCTACAGTGATGCATAATCTTATCGACCAAGGTTGTTTTACCGTGATCTACGTGGGCAATAATTGCGATGTTCTTGATATTCATAATACGTGCCCGAATCAACGGGTATCTGTTTAATTAATAGTGTTTTACGTAACAAAAGGAAGCTACTTATCTGGCTCCCAGTTACGAGCGTGCAAAAGTAATGTTAATTCCCCATATTATAAACATTTATTGATATTTATCTTTTATTCGTCTGTATTTGAGCGTTTCCCTTTAAAACCTGCAAGAAGATTGAATCTATAAAAACATGACAGTCCTAGCAAATTTTGGGGTCGGGCTATTCGCTGTATCCCCGATTCCAATCGGGGGATGCCGCTGCTACCAGCCTGCCGGATGGCAGGTCCCTAACGCAGATTTAGACTGTCGCCGATCTTCAGAAGTGCTAAGGCAAGTAAATCTCGAACACCCAGACCACATCATATCTGTGTTACACCTTTCTAATCCTGTCCAATCAATAAACCATCAAAGGAATAATAATTACTATCTTTGCTGCTCCAAGACATACCTATGAATCTCGATCTAATTCCGAAGATAAAACATACTAATTCAAACAACTTCTTTCTTCTAGCAGGACCCTGCGCGATTGAAGGAGAAGACATGGCGATGGCTATTGCAGAGAAAATCCTCTCAATCACCGACCGACTTGAAATTCCTTTTATTTTCAAAGGAAGTTTTAAAAAGGCAAATCGGAGCCGAATTGATAGTTTTACTGGAATTGGGGACGAAAAAGCTTTAAAAATCCTTCAAAAAGTTTCCGAAAGATTTGACGTACCTACCGTTACCGACATTCATGAAGTAAGCGATGCCGCCAAGGCAGCCGAATATGTAGATGTTTTACAAATTCCTGCTTTTTTAGTACGCCAAACAGATTTGGTCGTTGCAGCAGCAAATACAGGGAAAGTTGTAAATCTGAAAAAAGGACAATTTATGAGTCCCGAAAGTATGCAGCATGCGGTAAAGAAAGTAACCGACTGTGGCAACAACCAAGTAGCGATTACAGATCGTGGAACCATGTTCGGATATCAGGATATGATCGTCGATTTTCGTGGGATTCCGACAATGAAGCAATACGCACCAGTAGTTTTAGATGTCACACATAGTTTACAGCAACCAAATCAAACGATTGGAGTTACCGGTGGAAGGCCAGATATGATTAGTACAATTGCTCGTGCTGGAATCGCAACCGGAGCCGACGGAATATTCATTGAAACTCATTTCGATCCTAAGAATGCAAAAAGTGATGGGGCGAACATGCTTCATTTAGATCAGTTAGAGAAATTGTTAACCGATTTAGTAGCGATCCGAAAAACAATCAATCACTTATAAAGGGAAATACCTCAGATCACACAAGGTCGTTTACAAGAGCAACTTTAGCTCTTTTTTACCAAGGCATACAATTGATTGACCAGATCAAACTAAAGGCCTTTAATCGCTTCTGTTTTTGTCCTGAATTTTTCGGATGATGGCAGTAACAGTTCTTCGAGGTACAAAACGAGGTACTTTAGAAAGGAATTTATTTAAGACGCCAGGAACAGCAACAGTTTTTCCTTTTTTCATGGCCCTGTAGCCATATGCGGCTACATCATCAGCGTTCCCTATATTAAACCTAATTTTATTTTCAGTGCAATCCCCTTCAGAAACAACCGCCTGAAAACGTGTGTCTGTTTGTCCTGGGCACAAAGCCGTTACCGTAACTCCTGTGCCAATTAATTCGTTGGCAATGGCTTCAGAAAAAGACAAAATATAGGCCTTGGACGCATAGTAAAGAGACATCATCGGACCAGGCTGAAATGCCGCTAGGGAAGACATATTCAATATTTTCCCAGAACCGCGTTCCAACATCCCTTTTAGAAACAATTTCGTTAAATGGGTTGTTGTTATTACGTGTAAATTCAACATATCAGATTCCCTTTCCCAATCTGTATTTCCAAAAGACCCATAGATCCCGAAACCAGCATTATTAATTAGAACCTCAATAACGGTATTTCCAATCTCATCAAATAACTCCTGTGCAGAATTTGAAGTACTTAAATCCTTTTCAATTAATGTAATATTCGAGTGAAAGTCTTTTGCTATTATTAGCTTCGCCTTCTCTAGATTTATTTTGTCAATATCCACTAGAATAAGATCATACCCATCGCCAGCCAGCAAGAGTGCAAGTTCATATCCTAAGCCTGAAGCAGCTCCTGTAACCAAGGCAGTTTTAGCAGATGTATTTAAATTTTCCAAATGAGCTTATTTTACTTTTTATTGTCTAACTATTTCTCCCTTCGCATAATCCTCCAAATATCCAAATCGCTGGGTTAATCCCCCGTTCTCATTGGTCATTCTCGCTCTTTCTAACACCTGGTCTTTGTCTTGATTGAAAAAGGATGGAATCACATGTTCTAGAAACAT
>TARA_B110000503_G_scaffold52257_1_pt1 | contig 20630 bp, 19 predicted proteins | sample TARA_B110000503 | Tara Oceans TARA_B110000503 (sample SAMEA4397472) | marine metagenome | biome: Polar Biome; feature: [SRF] surface water layer (ENVO:00010504); material: water (ENVO:00002006), including particulate matter (ENVO:01000060) such as... | depth 5 m | reverse complement strand
CGCTTCTGTATGGGCGCTGCTTGGCGCTCTCCAAAAGATAAAGATTTGCCATACGTTACAAAAATGGTGCAGGAGGTAAAAAATTTAGGGCTAGAAACCTGTATGACTCTCGGCATGCTCAAAGAAAATCATGCGCAAATATTGGCAGATGCCGGATTAGATTATTACAACCATAACTTGGATACTTCCCCGGAATATTATGGAGAAGTAATTACTACGCGGACTTATGCGGATCGTATCAATACATTGATCAATGTCAGAAAGGCTGGAATGAAAGTTTGCGCTGGAGGCATTGTAGGTATGGGTGAAGATAAGAGTGATCGTGCTGGGTTATTGATGCAGCTAGCGAACCTTTCTCAGCAGCCCGAATCAGTCCCTATTAATATGTTAGTAAAAGTTGAAGGAACTCCGTTGGATCAAGAGGAGGATTTAGATCCGTTTGAATTTATTCGGACCATTGCTGCCGCTCGTATCATGATGCCAAAGTCTCATGTGAGATTGTCTGCTGGAAGAGAGGAGATGAATGATCAACTACAGGCATTAGCATTTATGGCGGGAGCTAATTCTATATTTTACTGTGAAACTTTGCTTACCACCCCTAACCCTAAAACAAATCAAGATATGGCTTTGCTTGGCAGATTGGGTATTGTTCCCGAAAAAAACCAAATCCATGAAGAGCCTGATGGTCAAAGAGAGGCGTTACATAGAAAACTTTCTACGGCAAAAACGGAACACTTATTTTATAACGCCGCTAATTAAGAAGACTGACTGACTATGTTTTCAATGGATCAGCAACTTTTGATTAAGTTAGCTCAGCGTAGAGAAGATAACCTTTATCGTCAGCGGCATTTGCTACAATCTGCGCAGTCTACCCATGTACAGGTGGACGGTAAAGACTGCGTAGCTTTTTGCAGTAATGATTATTTAGGCTTGGCGAGCCACCCCTCTGTTATTGAGAGCCTCAAGAAAGGTGCAGAAACTTTTGGTGTTGGTAGTGGTGCATCACATTTAGTTTACGGTCATTCTTACGAGCATCAAGCCTTAGAAGAAGAGTTGGCTGCTTTTACTCAGCGCCCTCGAGCACTGCTGTTTTCCACAGGGTATATGGCTAATCTAGGGACTATTCTGGCCCTTGCTGATAATAGAAATGATCATATTTTTGAGGATCGGTTAAATCATGCTTCGTTGATTGATGGAGGCATAGCCAGCAAAGCTAAATGCTCTCGTTATCGACATTCCAATATTGCCGATTTGTTAAATAGAATGAAAGGTGCCAATGGCAGGAAACTGGTTGTGACAGATGGTGTATTTAGCATGGATGGTGATCTAGCTGTGCTGCCTGGCCTTGTTCAAGCCTGCCAAAAAGAACAAGGCTGGCTAATGGTTGATGATGCTCATGGATTTGGGGTTATAGGAAATAATGGGGGAGGCCTTGCCGAGCACTTTAATTTAAGTGTTGAGGAGCTCCCTATTTTGGTTGGGACTCTTGGTAAGGCATTTGGAACTTTTGGCGCTTTTGTTGCAGGCTCCGAGGCATTAATCGAAACTTTAATCCAATATGCGCGAACCTATATTTACACCACTGCACTTCCCCCTGCGGTCGCTTCAGCTACACGTGTTAGTCTTAAAATTTTACAGCAAGAAACTTGGCGACGCGAAAAACTAGCTAGCCTTATAGCTCGCTTTCGCTCCGGAGCAGAAACGTTCGGGTTGGAATTAATGAAATCTACAACCCCTATACAGCCTATTTTACTGCATGACGATGAAATTGCAATTAAGGTAGGCGATCGATTGAGGGAAAATGGCTTCCTTGTAGGGGCAATTCGCCGGCCTACAGTTCCTAATAATTCCGCAAGGCTTCGCATTACCCTTTCTGCAGAGCATAAGGAAGAAGAAGTTGATGCCCTTCTTGATGCCCTTAGTAGCATCTTGGCGGATCTTCGGGGTTTAGTTAAATGAGCGCTGATAATGTTTTTGGCTTGTTGGGGCAAAGAAATAAACCTTCGATCAATAAGCTCGCTGTATACACTTATCCTTGTACAGGTGAGCCTCTTCAACCAGAGCCGTTAGTGCTTATCCATGGCTGGGGGGCTGATAGTGGCACCTGGAAGTTCATCCTACCCGAGCTAACAGAAACTCTAAATATTTTAGCCATTGATTTACCTGGATTTGGCCAAAGTGATATCTTTAAACAAGAAGCGGGTGTTTGTTCGGAAACGGATACAGAGTTCAGTTGGCTAACAGAGCGTTATCTCGATGCTATTTTGGCCATAATGCCAAACAAGTGTAGCGTCATGGGGTGGTCTCTAGGAGGAACGCTAGCTACAGTTTTAGCGGGTCGTTACCCTTCACGATTCTCTAATTTAATTACTGTCGCCACTAATCCTTGTTTTACTCAACAGGCTGACTGGAGTCTCGGTATGCCAGGTAAGATATTTCAAGATTTTGTGACACTGTTTAATGAGCAGCCAGCTGTTTGCTTGAAGCGTTTTTATGCATTGCAGTGCCGTGGTGACACAGAAGAAAGAAAGTTATTTAGATTATTAGAAGAGGGGGCAATAGAGAAATTTTCTGATAGAGGAAAAAATAGCCAATATCACAGCATTTGGCTTCGGTACCTAGAGATGCTTGCTGAAATTGACAATAGAGATACCATAAAGAAACTGAAAATCCCTGGACTCCATATTTTTGGGGAAGTCGATCAATTAGTGAATTTAGATGTAATCAGTGAATTTGACACATTGAATTCATTGCAACAAATAAAAATTATACCGGAAGCAGGGCATTTGCTACATATAAGTAATACAAAAAAAGTAGCATCAAGTGTGCTGTCTTTTTTAAGAGAAAAACGCTATTTTTTGGATAAAAGAAGAGTAGCTGATTCTTTTAGTCGTGCAGCAAATAGCTATGATGCGGTTTCTCGTCTGCAGCGCCAGGTTGGTAAAAAATTACTAAATTTTTTACCTGATAGAGCATCGCCAAGCACAGTGATTGATCTGGGCTGTGGTACAGGATTTTTTGTCAAATTTCTTGCTCATAAATATAATTCTGCGACGATTATAGGTATGGATCTTGCTGAGGGGATGCTGAAGATAGCTCGATCACAGTATGATTCAGTTGATCTTTGGTTGTGTGGAGATGCAGAAAATATTCCATTGGCTGATAACTCTGTAGATGTCATTTTTTCTAATTTGGCTTTTCAGTGGTGTAATCAGTTGCCGCTGCTAGCTCATGAAATTTCTCGTGTAGTTAAGCCTGGTGGACGAGTAGCATTCACTTCTCTTGGTGGCAAAACATTGTCTGAATTAAGAAAATCTTGGATAGAAGTTGACAGCTACGTGCATGTGAATCAATTCTTGGATTCGCATAGCTGGAAAACAGCTTTTTCTCAAGTAGGTTTTGATATCCAAGAGTATGAAATTGAGGACCACAAGCTAGCTTATCGCGATCTCAGTCATTTGATGAAAGAGTTAAAGGATCTCGGTGCTCATAACTTGAATGCTGGTCAGAAAAAAGGCATGACTAGCCCTAAAAATATTCGTAGCTTAGTAAATGCTTACGATAAGTTCCGAGATTCTCAAGGGCAGTTACCTGCGACATGGCAAGTGATCTATGGAGTATGCACCCTGAATGTCTAAATCTTATTTTATTACAGGTACCAGTACGGGTGTTGGAAAGACCTATGTCGCTACAGGCATGTTGGTTGCCGCTTCTAGGTTAGGACTAAGCACGTCAGGGTTTAAGCCAGTTGCTGCAGGATGCGAAATGATGGTTGACGGCTTACGGAGTAGTGATGCTATCAAACTGTTGGCCCAAACCTCTTTGCCGGTAAGCTATGAGCAATTAAATCCTGTAGCGCTGAAGCCAGAAATTGCGCCGCATATAGCCGCCGCAGAAATAGGGCGCCGCTTAAGTGTTGATCGTTTGGTTGGTTTTTATCGCGGGCTAATGATGCAGGGGCCTGATTTTTGTGTTGTTGAGGGTGCAGGAGGGTGGAGGGTACCATTGAATGAACGGGAAACTCTTGCTGATCTAGCCAAGGCGCTTAAGCTACCTGTGGTTCTTGTTGTTGGCATGGACCTTGGTTGCATTAATCATGCACTACTGACCTGCGAAGCTATCCAAAAAGATGGTTTAATATTAACAGGCTGGATAGCTAACCAAATAGTGCCAGAAATGGATCGATACAAAGAAAATATTTCGACTTTACGGCGCTGGATTCCCTCTCCAATGCTTGGAGAGCTCACTTATCAACCTAGAGCCTCAGTCAATGAAGTCGCTGATCGCCTGGATATAACAACTTTGTTATAATAAACGATAGACTAATAAGGGAAAGATGAGGTAACTGTTGCTATGGGCATGAGAAGCAAAGAAGAGTACAGCAAAGAAGACTTAGCTAGAATTAATGAGACGATCAACTCTGGCATTCATTCTATTGCACGAAAGCCTTTTCGATTTAGGCTGCTATTCTTGTGGTGGATTGTTGTAGCCGTTATGGGTAGCGTGAGTTGGTTTTTAGCCAAATTAGTTGGTGCGGTTTAACCGCAGTCATCATTTAGTTTATTTTCAGTAAACCCCGCAGGCCTTTATGAGAAAACCTTAGGGGTATACTGAAGTTGCACGAAAATTGTGAAAATCTGCATAATGCAAGCTTGGACTGGCTTAAACATCTTTAACGCGGACCATGAGTTTTCCGATATTTTCCCCAGAGTATAGCTTTTTGACGCTATGTAGGGCCGAATCTAAACCATCTGAAACATCAAGCCTAACCTTTAGTTTTCCTTCTGACATCCAATTTACAATGGCTTCATTGGCTTCAGGAAAGCGATCTAGGTAATCCAGGATAATAAACCCCTGAATCTTCAACCTATGCATCAGTATTAGACTATAATTGTAAGGCCCTGGCACTGGCTTCGATGAATTATATTGTGAGATAAGACCGCATGTAGGGATTCTTCCATGAAGATTCATTAGCTTTAAACATTCGTCGAGGATGCTACCGCCAACGTTATCAAAATATATATCAATACCATTTGGACAGCTGCGAGCAAGAGCCTCCGGTATATTTTCGGTTTTATAGTTAATGGCTTCATCAAAGCCTAACTCTTCTTTAATCCATCGACATTTTTCATCAGAGCCGGTTAGTCCAACCACACGACAACCTTTAATCTTCGCTATTTGACCAACAATTGATCCAACGGCCCCAGCTGCAGTGGAGACCACTAAAGTTTCCCCAGCCTTTGGCACACCGATGTCAAGCAAACAAAAGTATGCCGAGGGGCCGACAAGCGCAAGAGTAGCAAAAGCATCCATGACGGATGTGCTGCCTATTTTTCCTAGTAGGCCAACAGATTCTGGTGTACCTATTTGGTAGTCAGCCCAAGTCCCAATACCGCTAACAATATCGCCCTCTTTAAATTCAGGCGTATTACTTTTAAGCACTGTACCGCAAACAACCCCTCTCATGGGGTCATTAAGAGCGACAGGCGGCATATACTGTTCTTCATCGCTCATCCAAATACGATTAGTCGGGTCAAGAGATAAGTAATTCAGCCTGAAGAGGCATTCCCCGTCCTTTGGTTCAGGGATGCTTTCACTTTCAAGACTTAATGTTGCATCTGTAATGTTACCAACAGGGCGCTCTCTTAGTCGCCAAACATGGTTTTTTTCCGACATCGGTATTTTCTCCTGACAAAAATGAGTTTAAAAAAATAATTAAAGCTTAATGATGATAAAATGTATCAAAAGCTTCTTGGTTATTTATTTTATACTTAAAGGACTTTGTGTGCTAATCATCGAATAGCAAACACGTCATATTTCACGTAACCTTCTTTGCCAAACTGTATTTCAGTCATTTTATTAATAGCCTGCACCTCATTAAGCCAGCTATAATTTTCTGAGGAAGTCTGAAAAGTTGGCGCTGCTACAAAATAAGGAATATCTTTATCTGTTAGCAGCTCCCCACCAATTAAGCGCTGGGCGCTTTCTGCTGAGTTTTTCATGATCCCGTTATAGGTTAAGTAAATATATGCGTCGTCGTCAGTTTGTATCAGGCCTCTCACGTCTAGACGAAAAATGCCTGAAGGCATAATACGTAGCCAGTCAGCACCAGGAGCAATAAACTGACCGCAGATCTTTGGACCTTTGACCCAGCCGCCTGGACGCACGTTGGCTATAATCATTCCGCCATCAACAGTTATTGGAGGATCTAGAGGCGCGAGATAGCTCATTATGTATTCAGTGGTTATTTTAGTACTTGGGCCAGATGGATGTTTATTTTCCATAAAAAATTTCCCTGATAGTCTTGTATTGTTTCTTTATGTTTTATTTTAGCTGAAAGATTTATTTGTTGTAGTTGTCTAGTCGATAAACTATAAAATTTATTGGTTGAAGAAGCCTTTTAGTCGACTGCTGATGCCTTCGCAGGCAGCTCTTTTCACTTGGGCAATGAGAGGTATGGGCGCAACTATTCCTAGCACATAGGAAGCCCCTGTGCTGTCGACCTTCACTTTGCCTCTTTCGGTTAATTGCTTTAAATCCCAAATGGTGGCCTCATAAGAAGAAATTTTGTCCCAGCTTTTAAAACCAAAACAGCCTCCGTTAGGCCCCATCCCACAATGCATAGAGCCTTTTTCTTCTGTAATCTCTGTGCTTCCGTCTACCCAAATTATGTATCTGATACCGATGGCCTTAATTCGATTAGCAACCACAGTAATAGCAAGAGTTTTACTCATGCTATGTAATTTTAATGGCGCTACTCTGGGCTCAAACCAAGGATATAAGGTGTTTAAAAATTCTTGTTCTGGCATAACCGAAAGCCCCCTCGTATTTGCAATATTATTGCTAATACAATTGATAAAATCAGGTTCAGTTTCATAAGAATTTCCATGCCTCCTTCCCATAACAACTAGCCTTTCTTCAGGAAACAGCTCTAGGCTGATAGTGTCTGATTTCTGTTCGTCAACAATAGATGATGTCGAACAACCAGTAAGGATAGAGACAAATAATAGAACCCATGCAGCAGCACCCAATAAAGTATTATTTGACATTGTTTGAGCTCATATTCCGCTTAATCCGGTCGCGTATTTTTGGAATGCTATTAAAGCCAGTGACTATTTGTGCTCCTGCATCCCTTAAAGCTGAGTTAGTAGCTTGATGTAGGGCGCTTTCTGTAGATTTAAGGAAACGAGTTTGCGTCCTGCCATAGGAGCTCACTAACCATTCGGTAATGAGTGCGCCATTTATATCAAATATTTCTAGTTTGTATTGTATCCATATTTCAAACACGTTAAGACTGGTCTCATCAGGCATCGATATCTGCAGTTTTTCCACGTGAGGTATAACTACAAGATCCATAGAGTTTGTTGTTATTTGGGGCTTCCCTTGAAGTCTTTGCATGTTGGTAAACATACCCCCAAAAATATGAGAAAATAGTTCAGTTTGCGAGCTTCCCAGAGTGATGATAATTTTTTGGTCGTCTTTTTCTCTTGTGAATGAGTAATCAATAAATGAACTGTCTAGCACTAAACCGACATTATAGTCGAGAGGCTGGACTAAGACGGGAGGGTAATCTCCTGTCACCACGACATGAGTTGAACACCCCGTTGATAGCAAATAAACAATAGCAATTAAACATAGCGGAAATTTTTTGTTCAATACGATAGCCATTTACTTGAGCCCAGTAAGACCAACAAAAGTGCCATTATTGCGGTAACTTAATGCACGCATTAGGGCAGAAAAACGTGTAGCTGTTGCAAGGTTTCCTCCTTCTACCTGAAAGTGAACTGGAAAACCAATAGTATGTATTCGCACTAACGAATTGGCTTCGTTATCTCGATTAACTCTATCCGTAGCATCTAAGACTTGGCCAATTGAATTTCCCGTAAAGTCATCCCCAAAAACATAAAGACTAATTTTTTTATTTGAGGAATAAAATTGTTGAATTGCTTTTTGGATGCCCTCAACAGGACTGGAATTACTGAAAGGCGTCCAGGTAGCCAGTCGGTTTAAAATAGCTTTTCTGCGCGCAGGTGTATCGGGTATCCATTTCTGACTAAAGCTAGAGAACATGTAATCCCCCATATCGTTCATAACCTGAATACCTTTCACTTGGGGGTAGATATTAAGAATATTGATCATTTCTTTTCGCACTCGAGGCCATGCAAAATTAAACATACTACCTGATGTGTCTACGATAAAAACAATGTACTCACTATCAACAGGAATTCCCCCAATTATATCGTTTTTAGATTGCTCGATGCCTCTTAAAAGGCGTCTCATCTCTTCGGTAAGATTTTGCTGGGTAAGCAATAGTTTGCTTCGCTCTGCTGTTTCTAGGCTAGCTGTTGCCTTTTTTTTCTGTTGTAGCTCGGCTAGTTCTTTTTTTAGATTTGCGATACGGGTGCGAATGTTAGACAGTTGTTTCTCTTTAGATTTAAATGAAGTATTGAGTGTGGTTGTTTCGCCGCGGATCTCAAATAGCTGCTGCTGCATTGCAGCTATGCTACCCTCTATAGGATTTTTTACGGTCTGAAATGCTGACGGATCAACAGTCTTGGCAATCAAGAGCAAAAGAACTATAGCCCCAAAACCACAACTAATAACATCGAGAAAAGAGACGCTAATCTCATTGATAATGCGTTTCTCTTGCCGTTTTTTGCGACTCACGGCCAATCTCGCGAAGGACTTATGAATGACCCGTTAGTTGATATTGCTAACCTCCAATAACTGGCGGCTGCGACAGGATCTCCTTCCATTGGAAATAACAATATATTGATAGGGACTCTTAATGGTAGTTCTTTTAAAGATTCCTGAAATAGCTGCATGCGATCTATGCCGGATATAGTCATATTTTTTTGTTTATTGTTTCCTTGGGTGGGCAGGCCGTCTGTGATTAAAAATATGTTATCTGGAGGAGCGTTGAAACTTTTTAAGGCCTTAAATGCCTTAGATAAATTAGTGCCCCCGGCAGGAACAATCTTTTTTAGCTGACTAATTGAATTGTCTAGACCCACTTTATCTCCAGTGTTTCGCCAAACACCATCGTCATGATTAATTGAGCTTGATGAGGTACTAAAGGTATAAATTTGATATTGACTTGCTTCAGGCAGCTGAGCTATTAGCCATTCTGTTGTTTTGATAGCTCGCTGCCACTTAGGAGAAGTTCTCTTTGATTCATCACTCATATTGCGACGACGTATTACATTGACAATAGAGTCTGAAAGCATACTGGCTGAAGCGTCAACTAGAATTACGATGCGCTTCCCGCCTAATTTTAGGCCGGTAAGATATTGCCGTTTCCCATCTCCTGCAAAATATCTTGTATTTTCCTCTGTAGTTTTTTCTTTAAGTTGCTGTGTTTTTTTCTGCAGCTCAGCGATTTCTTTTTTTAATACAGCGATCTCTTGTTTTTGGTCAGATTGCACGCTTAATTCCAAATCAATTTCTTGAATTGTAGCTAGCGCCTCATTAGATAAACCTAGAGCTTCAGTATAGGATTCTTCTATATCCTTTAAGCTATTTCTTAGTGCTACTAAGTCAGTCGTTCCTACTTGAATCTCTTCTTGAAGGAGATTTTTTTCAGCAACAAGTAAAGGGTTAGCTGATTCGTTAGCAATAGGGTTATGTTTAAGTATTAGAAACAGGAGGGTAACAGCCCCAAATCCGCAGGCCATAATATCTAAAAAAGATAAACTAAAAGTAGTTATCTTACGTTTCGGGCGACCCACTTTAAATTACCGCAATCAGCTGAAAATATTGGGATCCAATTGTAATATTTTCGCCTACCTTGAGTGGATTGTTTTGATATTTTTTCGCTAGGTCTGTTTCTTTGGTTGTTAGGTATACATGACCATTTTTATAGAAAAGAAACGTTTTGGTTGTACGCTCTTGTGAGAATACGAGATGTGCTCCATGAGTACTAATGTATAATATTTTTCCTATTGCTAGGGCCCTATTTTGATAGAGGGCATGGGTTGGGGTGTTTTTTGATGACTGAGAAAATTCTTCGACTGCGGACAGATCTTGATTGCCTATTTTAGTGACAAGAAAAATATCTTTATGATCCTGTTTGATATTGCTAAGGTGTTGAAGGCACCCTAAAACCGCAGAATTTTCTGGCAATATATGAAATTTTCCTAGTTGCTCGGTGAGACCAGGTAACAATCTTGTCCTATGGCTAGCAAATAGCAAATCACCTTCGAGCAAGATAGTACTAAATTTTTGTTTTAACTGGGCTATTTTTTTGTTGTTACTCGTTAAAAGATCATCCAGATTCAGTGTTAATTGATAGCTTCCCTGTGGACTGTCGAGAGCAATCTTTATTTCTTTGTTTGCGCATAGTTTCTTTATCCAGCCTGGTAAGAGGTTGTAGAGTTGTTGCTCTCCTTTTGCTGTATGAAGAGGGTTGTATCGATACTCTTGGATAAACTTGTTGGCAATATACTTTGCCCAGTCATCATAGAAAGCTTTTAAACCTATATCGGGAATAACCTCAACATGCACTCTTTCTTTGCAGTGTTCGCTGACAAGTAGGCGAGTAAAAACGATTTGATGTAACTGAATATCTAAATGTATCAGATACTTTTTGCTGTTAGGTTGTTCCGCGAATCTCAGTTGAGATACAGCTGCGACAGCTGAATCTACAAAACCGATCGATTTAAAGGGAGCCGCCTGAACTAAACCTAAAATTATAGATAGCTGTTCACGATCAAAGCTTCCCGGAATAGCGAGTATAACTTCGTCTGGATGACCGAGTTCTTTATGCAAATCGAGTAATTGCTGGAATGCTAGATCTCCATTATGCCTAGCCCTGTTTGTGGGATAAGCAAGTGGAGATAAACTTAGTTGGCGCCAAAATTGATTGAAACTTTGCTGTGGCGACAGATAGCTTTTTAGTCGAGCGATATTTCCGGTATCAATGCCTTTGTTGGTTAAAAGAGCGTAACCAGGGCTAACAAATACCTCACCCTTGCTGTTTCCGCAGCAGTGCCCGGAGTCGTTAATTTCTATGATCGCTATGCCTATGTTTTCGTTCATACTGGAATTTTTAACCCAATCAATTTTTATATTAGTTTTTATCGTACTGTATCTGTTTTAAGGTGACGAACTAGATTGTTGTCACAGTAACTGTGTGCATCTAGAACCAATCTTTCTTGTGCTAGTTGTAGCTGGTGTACAATAAACATCAAAAAAATACTTATTACCAATGCGATAAAAGTAGAGTTAAATGCTACTCCTAGGCTTGCTGTAACTCCTGCGATATCCCCCTCAACCGCCTTATGCGCTTGACTTAATGCCTCTCCAATGCCTCTAACGGTGCCTATGAATCCAATGGAAGGGATTGCCCATGCAATATATCGCACCATAGATAACTCTGAGTCTAATCGATCGGATTCCTTGTCTAGAACTTCGCTCACAGCGCTGGAGACATCCTGGATATTCTGTGTAGATTCAAATCGATGTAGCGCGGTCAGAAGTATTCTTGGGATGAGGCATGTCTTTTGAGTGGGACTCAGTGCTTGAATAGGGCGAGATATTTGGCGTGCATCTTCGGGCAATATTTGTGTTCCTTCGGTAGCTATTAATAATTGCTGGTTGAGTAATTTACGCTCATCTATGGTATTTCTTGCCTTGAAACCCATGATGGCGCAGGCCCAAATCATCAATATAAAACAGGCTTCCTGTTCATAGTCTTTTACTACAATATAAAATGACCTTACCGCCACATAAGGCTCCCCAGCCTCTTCTTTAGCTAACTGTTGCTCTAATAAAATATTTGCATTAGGGCGAATAAGCGCCAAATAGACTGTATGCACTACAATTAGCGCCAGAATCAGTGAAAAAATCTGATACATGAATTCTGATGAGACTTTTGTTTGCATATAACTAGAACTCCTTAAATGTCCACAGGAAATGGAATGGGTAGATCTTCAGAAATTTCTTCGCTAGGGTTGAATTCTCGATCTAATATTTTTTTATTGGCGGTGCTTGACGGCGTTACTTTTTGTTTTGATTCCAAGTTAGGTCCTTTCGAAATTGCTATTTCGGAACTTTGTGATTTTAATGCTGGAGTATCAAGCATTTGTACTGATTGCTCATCTTTCGCAAAAACGAGAGAATTAAGTCCTGATAACAGTAATAAAATGAAATAAAATTTTATCCTGTTGTTCCAGTTATTGTTGATCATCCTGCCCCTGTTTTTTATTTGCTGGTTCAATATAGCGAGCAATCCTAAAGCCTACATCATCTCGAGCACTATTGCCCGTATCTCGAAATGATAGTCGCAGCTGAGTTATATCGCTATGGCGCCAGCTAGCGCCACGTATGACCCTCAGTTCCCCCTCATTTGATCCCATAGGATCTATTTCTGCTGCACTACCAAGATTAAACCGAATGCCATAGTAATCGTTTACCCATTCAGCTACATTTCCATCTAGATCGTACAGACCTTTTTTGTTGGCGCTAAAGCTTCCTACTGTCGCTGTAGTGGGATGCCCGTCACTATAAAGAGGGATGACTGATTCTAAAATGTTAGCTGCACTGATGTCAGCAAAATTGCCACTTTTGTCTTTAGGTGGAAAATTATTGTGTAAATTTTCTGATTGATTGCCTGTTCCTGAAGATCTGGCAGCCCATGCCCACTCAGCTTCTGTAGGTAAGCGATAACCGGTAGTATTAATGTTTGAACCGTTAATTTTATTACTGTTCTCTGCGTAGAACGGAAGCAGTCCCTCTTTCCGGCTCAGCCAATTACAGTATAAGGCGGCTTGCTCCCAGCTAATGTTGACCACGGGTTGTTTTGGTCGATCTAGAGTCTTGCCGCCCGCATGACCAGAGCTATGTTGTTTATACTGCAAATATTGATCGTTAGTCACTTCTTTAGTGGCCAGATAAAAGGGGCGCGTAATTTTTACTTTTCTTAATACCTCGTTTGCTCTTCGGCCGACTTCTTGCCTAGGGGCTCCCATTGTAAAAGTATCCTCCGGTTTAAACAGTTTCAAAATCTGTCCGCCTGGGCTTGTAATTTCTACTGGAATGCTTGCCCAGTAATGTTCTTCTTTTGTGAGCAGTTGAACTTTGATAATTTGCTCTAATTGAGGTTGCGGTGTGACAACTTGCTTGTAGCTGACATAGCCGGATTTTTTGATTTCCATGAGGTGTGAACGAGATGGCAACTGTAGTGTCTCGCCTGCAATGCCTAGTAATTTTCCGTCAATCCATATTGTGGAATCTTTTGGAGACGCAAGTACTCTGATAGCACCGATGCTAGGAATTAATGCTAAGGAAAGATTCTTTCTTTTTCCTGATTCTAGCGATACAAAGTGTTTCTGGGTCAAGTAACCATTCAGAAAAACGGAAATGCTATGTTTCTTGTCAGCATCGATATAAACAGTATTAGGGGTATTGCCCCTGTATTCGCCATTTATTGTAATTGTCGCCCCAGGTGGAATAGTATTTAAGTCCACAATGCCATCAGTAGGCACTAGTTCTATTTCTGGCATCTTCAGGGTGCCACCTGCATTTATAGATAATTTTTTACTCCATGGTTTATAGCCAGGGTATATAATTGTAACGACTTCTCCGCTTGAAAGAATTGATACTGAAAATGGAGTTTTTCCGACAGTTTTCCCGCTGACCTGTATAGTTGCGCCCTGTGGTGAGGAGTTAAGTTCTATGTGCCCCCAGTCAGGTTGAAGGTTGACATGTAAAGTCTGTTGACGATCTAGTCCTTCTATTTCTATAGTTACAGTTTTAGTGATATGGCGAGGCGCCTTGATGTCTAACAAGTGCGGCCCTGAGGATAGGGGGGTTATCGCAAACGGGCTAATTCCAATCAACTCTCCATCGATAAGGATCTCACTTCCCTCAGGATGAGCGGTCAAATAAAGGTGGCCTGGCTTCTTTTCCATGCTTAGTTTTATTATTGTATGGTCATCTTTGTCAATAGTAAAAAGGTGCTTTAGATCAATATAACCATCGGCTGATGCTTTAATTGTGTAGTCTCCTGGCCTGACCAGGTAGTGGTCAGCTAAGGGAAAACTGAAACCTCCCTCTATGTTGAGTTGGGCTACAGGAGGAGCAACTGAGATAACTACTGATTTTGCTGTGAGAAGAAAAAATATTGCTAGAGCGCTTATTAAGAGCCCGATTGTAACAGTTGACCTTAATGGCTTGAATGAGACATTAGATCCTTTGGTTGTATCTTGTATTGGCTGAAAATCTACAGGAGTAAGCTTTTCATCGCTTGACGTAGATTGCTTGGGGAGTGTGGACTCAGTATTTTTTCTTTGTGTCATTAAACTGGCTCTTCACATACAATTTCTATACTGAGTGGCATTTTTTCTGGAGTCACTCTAAACTCAATGCGCACATCACGATAGCCTTCTCGGCTGCCTAGTGCGATATAATCTCCTGGCTTAAGTGACAATTGTTTCTCACTAAATAATCCAAGCATGCTATGCCTCAAAAGCACTATTGTAGTGGAGTTATTTGAGCGGAATTGCACTGGTATAAATGCTTGTGATTCTTCAAGTGCCTGACTGAGCTGATTGATTTTTTGTGTATGCTTAGGGCCTGGAAGTTTGATTTTTTGTGCATCACTCAGTAATTTTTTAGCGTGCTCAGACACTTGTGGTGATGCAAGCCTAAGAGGGGATGCTAGTATAATGTTGATAGCATCGCTTAAATTAGCTCTAGCTTTGTTGCGGCTTTGGCCTAGCTGTGCTTCTATCAATAAGCTATTTTTGGCCAAGATGGCTCCATAGCCCTCTGCGGCTTGATGCCATTTTTCCTGTGCTTCTTGCGATGAAGCAGCATTTAGCTGAGTCTTGATGGTGTCCTGGACAGATAATGATTGCGCCTGAGTTAAGCCTAGAAAAGCTCCTGAATTTTTGGGCTTTAGTTTTAGCGCTTTCTGGAATGCCTGTGTAGCCTCGTTAAATTGATTGTTTTCTAGCGCTTGATAGCCAGCACTCATAGTATCGATAAATTGGTTTTCTGTGACAAGATATAAAGCCTTTTCCGCCCCATTTATAGCCTCTTCACTTAAGGGGTCAAGATTGAGGGCTTTCAAGAAAATTTCTTGTGCTTGCTCAAAACTTCCTTCCTCAAGGGCATTGTTGGCTTGCTTTAGCAATGCCAGAACTTCATTTAAAAAATAAGCTCTCTCTAAGCCTTTTTTGGCGATAGCATTAGAGGGGTCAATAGAGAGCGCTAGCTTATAATATTCTTGCGCTTCTGTTGCATTCCCAAGCGAAAATGCCTGTTCGGCTATTTTGAGATTAATAAATAACTCTTCAGGAGCTCGGCTTTGCAGCCCTGCAAGCTTAACTCGTGCTTGTTCGTATAAAATTAAAGCCTGATTAAAGTCTCTTTGGCGATACAAGAGATCTCCTTTAGCTCCTGTTTTTAGGGCATCTTCAAATGCCTCCTTGCCCCACAGTTGCACATTTTTCTTTTCAAGAAGATGCTGACTAGTAAGAAATTTACTGAGACTGTCTTGAGACTCTCGTCGAGCCTTTAATAGCTGCACATCTACAAATGGCGATTCTTTTAAAGACGGAGTCTGTGTATTCTGACTGCCTGTTTTCAGCTCATACCCTGTAGCCCCCTGAATCAATAAGGGGAGCACAAATATAATCACTAATGCCAGAAAAAAGCTGATACCTAGCGCAATAATAGTGATACGCCTTTGTTGCCAAGGAATGGGTTCAATTGCACTGATGGTATTCCTAGCTAAAGTCACATTAGTAGGACTTATGGGTTCAGAGTGTGACTTGGTGTCATCCATATTGGTCATTTAGATTAGATCTCACCGTGCTCAGTTTTATATATTGCTCGTAAAAGAGATTTCCATTGACTGTAGTGTTCCTCCACGTTCCCCGTAAGTGTGACTGTACGATCTGCTAGTTCAATTACACGAGGTTCAATTTCTGCCTCTAAAGATTGCTCTAGCTCAGCCAGTACATCTTCATGAATTTTTAATTCAGCTCTTTTCTCGAAACCACTTTTAACCAAAAGTGCCCCAGCTCCAATTGCCACCATACCGGCGGATTGCGCAGAACCATTTCCGCTCCCAGAGGCCATAATTCCACCAATGACAGCAGCAATCCCTCCAATAGTTCGAGTGATAGATTGACGCTTTAACTCCCGTGCAGAGCTTATTTCTTCATGAGTTGCTTGGCGCCATGACTGGTAGGGTTTTTCCATACGCCCTGAGAAAGCATCATAATGTCCCTGCATGGTATCTACGAACAAGTAATCTCTTTCTCGAATTTCTGATATTTTGGTCAGAACAGGATCATTTTCTGCAGGAAGCCTGATGATCTGAAGTTCGCCAGATGAAGACTCTTTGATGTGTGAGCTAAATGCTTCTGGAGAAAAATCACGGGCAAACATTAAGCTAGAAATCGTGGATAATCTTCCTGAATCAATAGAAGATAACTCATGGCGATATCGCACTAAATCGTTTGCTATGCTGTTAAATAGATTTTGGAAAGGGTCACGGTAAAGCTCCATGCTATTTTTGTAAGCATAGTAGCCTACGCTCTGCGTATAGGTTTTGGTGTACCAGAGTCGATTGCTAATGTCAGATATGCTGATCTCTAAGGTTAATCTTTCACCATCAGAGTTAATAACCTTGCCTTCCACGTATACATCCACAATTGTTTCACGGCTAGGAATCAATCGCACTGCACCCCATGCCGATGTTTTTTGAATAGTTGATGTAAGCTGATTAGCCAAAAAAAGCCCTTCAGCATTACGTGCTGAAGTAGAGATTGCTGGGTTGTTATTTTCTTGTGAGTCTTTAAAGGGAGATGTAAAGGGCAATACGGCAATATCAAGTGGATGTAGCCTTGCTGCTGAAGCAGGCTGCTGGTTAAGTGGCATAACGGCAGTACTTGTGACTTTTTGAACACCGCAAGCAGTAAGCGCCAACACAGTTAAGGCAAGAAAGAGAAAGGCTATTGATGATTTTTTATAAGAAAATCGTGACTTCATAAACGTTTTTTTAGTTACCCTGTTTGTATTTGCGGTATTCCGCCCAAAGCTTGTTTTGTAGTGTGGGGTCTTTTTCTTTTATTGCAGCTTCTCGTATTTGTCTTGCAACGATGTCATCGCTAGCACCATCTGTAACATCTACCGGGATAGCGATGTCAGGTCGACCGCTAGGTAGACTGCCTTGGCCTGGAATAGAAGCTTGATAGCGAGTATTGCTGTTATTATCGGCACCACTGTTTTCGCTTCCATTTTTTCCTTCATTGCTAGCCTCAGTTCCTGGGGACCCCTCTGAGGCACGGTTTGAGCTAGAGCTCGTGGTTTCTTTAGTTGATCCAGAATTATTGTTACTCAAGATGTCACTTAAGGCATTGCTTGACATCGCGTCTTCTTCGGTTTCGGTAATGATATTTTCAGAGGCAAGCATATTATCGAATGCGGTCATTGATTGTTCTAGCTTTGCATTTAAAATTGATATATTTTCTTCTTCAGTATTTATGCTAGAGGGGGTATTCTCCTTACTTGATGTGTTTTGGTAGCCTTGAAGAGGAAAGGTCCTTTGTGTGTCGGGCAAGGCAATTTTTTCTGACTGAGCAGCGGTAGATAAAGTGGGTGTTGAGTTGGAGTTATTTTTAGCTGACATGCTTTCACATCCCCCTAACAATAAAATTATGACGCCACTCAGAATTACATGCAGAGTAAAAAATATTCTTTGTTGGCCTGACTGTGTCTGTTTAATTTTATTCATTTGGAAGTATAACTCGTATCGGAAAATCAGCTGCTAATTCCGGCACCCCATCTTTGAGGCGAGGTCTAAATTTTCTTGAGCGAATAGTTTCTATGGCTTGGTCGCCATGTTTATGTATTTCTATAGGATATATTTTTTGAATTTTAAAATTAGTTGCGCTTCCCGCCGCAGTAATATCTGTTAAAAGATTAACATAGCCGCCTGTTGATGGCGGAGTCAACTCTTTTCTTGACTCGATAATTTCAGATCCTTGAGAACTAAAGAAGCTGTCGCGTTTCGGCAGCATAGCGGGCCTAGAATATAATCTGTCTAAATCTTTTTTGTCTTCTTCGTTCCCAGCTACTATATTATAAGATTCTTTGTAAGCGTCTAGCGCTAGTCGGTACTTTCCGAACAAGAGATACCAGTCACCCAAACTAGTTTGCCCTAAAGCTTTTTCTTTTTTTGTGAAGTTATGATTTTCATTGAGTATTTTAAGCATCTGATCTTGTATTAATCGGCCATGCTTAAAGTAAGCCCCTCGGCCTTGGACTGTGTTTGCTGGAGCCATGGAACGGTAACCAAAAGGAACAGATACCCCAAGCTCTCCAAAGTCAGGATATAGCTGCTGATGCGCAGACAGGTGGTAGCATGTCGTGGCCAGCCTGTCTAATAATGACAGTAGTTTAGCGCTAGATTCACCTTGATGTTCGGTTGAGATCCTAATGGCATCTGAATACAACTGAAAGGCTATTTCAAGGTGAGAGCCGTCATTGCGGCTCCCAGTCTGTGAGTATGCATCCAGATTCCATTGACCCACTTCGTTCATGAGGGGTATGAGATCTGTGTTGTTTTGGCCATAAGTTTCCAAATAGACCTGGAGCAACTGACCGTAAGTAATAGTTATTTCGGTAATGCTTCCTTGGCTGGCCTGACTTTCAATAATACCGCGTAGTATTGCTTCTTGAGACAAGCCATATAGACCATCATTAATTCGCTTGATATAAAGCGCTTTTCTGTAGACTGCAATCGCCTCATTTGGGCGGCGATCACCTTGAAATATTTTTCCTAAGCTATAGAGCATTTCTGGTAACTCAGGACTATAAGGGCCTTCCTCGTTTTCTTTTTGTTCGATAGCTAGAAGATGACTGTCGGCAATTAGCTTAAACTCAGAGAGATTCTTGACATCAATTTTTTCAGATTTTTGTGGCAAGTTATTGTGTTCTAGATCGTTCGCAACTAGATCTTTTTTTGCTGTAAATTTATCTAGCGTGGTGCTGGAGGATGCAGACTCACTTGTAGCAAAAACCGTTACAGAATGACATGAAAATACACAAATACATACAATCAAGATACGTGTTAGATTCCCTATAGAATGCATGTATTGTTGCTCGCTTTTAATTCTTGCCTTCATAAGTTGATAACGACAGGTTATTCATTGCGATATTTTCTCATTGGTATTATACAAAGCTTAGTATGCTTCACCTATTAATCTGTAAGATTTAAGTGTAGCGTATTCTTTTTAAGGAATGAGGCAAAAAATAAATGTTTTTTGAGTTATGGAGCGTGATGGCCCCGGTTTTGATTTGTACCGCCATAGGGTATTGCTGGGCGCGATCTTCTACACCCTATTCGGCTGAATTTGTTAGTCGTATCGTTATAAATATTGGTGCGCCATGCCTAGTTATTTCGACTATCAGTAAAGTTGAAGTTTCTGGACAAGAATTTTATGCAGTTGCTTTTGCAGCGCTACTAATATTTCTAGGCACTGCAGTGCTTGGTATGTTGGCATTACGCATCTCGGGCGGCAGTATTCGCGCCTTGCTGCCAACAATGGTTTTTCCAAACAATGGCAATATGGGTTTGCCGTTGTGTTTGTTTGCATTTGGGGAGCAGGGCTTGGCTCTTGCCTTGGCTTTTTTTCTTGTGCAGATGGCAGCATTGATGTCTGGCGGGGTAGCTCTGATGTCTCGCTCTAACAAAGGATTAAGGGCAGCACTTAAAGATTTGGCCTTCTTACCACTAGTTCATTCTATTATTATAGCAATTTTTCTGTTGGGGACAGGCATAACCCTGCCTGGTTGGATTGATTCTACTCTGGGATTACTGGGTGGGCTGACTATCCCGCTGATGTTGATTACTTTGGGTGTCTCGCTTGCAAACCTGACCACTGCAGGCTGGGGTCGTAGTATGATATTTTCATTATTACGCATAGGTGGCGGATTCGCATTTGCTTGTATGGTTGTTCAAATACTAGGGCTCTCGGGAACAGCAAAACATGTTGTTCTATTGCAATCTATTATGCCAACCGCAGTGTTTAATTATTTGTTGGCACTGAAGTTTGATAGAGATCCAAATGAGGTAGCTGGGGTCGTTGTGACCTCTACTTTATTGTCTCTTCTGGTGATTCCTGTATTGTTGTATTTTTTGCTGTAGATTCTTTCTGGATGCAAAAATATAATGTCGCGATAAGTTCTATTTTTTGTTTAGGCTGAGCAACTAACTGAGGGTGTTGTTTTGACAAACACAAAACCTTTATCAGGATATCGAGTAATAGAGTTGGGGCAACTGGTTGCTGGCCCTTTTACTGGGGCATTGCTAGCCTATTTTGGTGCCGAAGTGATAAAAGTTGAGTCTCCAGGCAAAGGGGATCCATTGCGTAACTGGAGAGTATTAAAGGATGGAACTTCACTATGGTGGCGAAGTCTAGGTCGCAACAAAAAATGTATCACAATCAATTTAAAATCAGGGAGAGGGAGAGATCTAGTTGGGCAGCTTATTGATGGCGCCGATGTATTAATAGAAAATTTTCGACCTGGAGTAATGGAGAGCTGGAATCTGGGTCCAGAACGCTTCAAGGAATCTAACCCTGGTTTGATCTACACCCGTATATCTGGCTATGGGC
>TARA_B110000503_G_scaffold130093_1_pt1 | contig 20630 bp, 6 predicted proteins | sample TARA_B110000503 | Tara Oceans TARA_B110000503 (sample SAMEA4397472) | marine metagenome | biome: Polar Biome; feature: [SRF] surface water layer (ENVO:00010504); material: water (ENVO:00002006), including particulate matter (ENVO:01000060) such as... | depth 5 m | reverse complement strand
AAATTTCTCAACAATACCCTGTCTTTGACTGACACTGAAGGTAAGTCAATACTTAAATCATCTGGATATTTAATCCTAGACATTGACTCCAACTCCCTGGCCAATTTATCCTCACGAGGGTTTTCTTTATCAAAAATGGGTTTTAGTAACACGACGATCTCATCTGATAAGAATGAAAAAAAACGGACCACCTCTTTATAATTGATATCAATGAAAAATCGTCCCGTAACGATACCGCGCGCTAAGATCCCCTTAAAGAATGTTTCAAAAATTGATAATCGTTTGAATGACTTACCTAATAAATCACCTGTGGAGATAACAGAACGTAGTAATTCAAGATCACTAGAAGTATCAACTATCAGAAGATCTTGATCCGTTTCACTACTTCTGAGTAACGCCAACGCCTCGATTATCGTTGCCTCTTTATGATTATCCTTATCAAATACAGATTCTAATAACGTCAAGGTTTCTTCTGACAGCACTGAGAAAAAACGAAGAAGTTTATTAAGATCTAGCTCCATGAAAAATTCAGAGGAGACCAATCCCTTATCCAACATATCCCTTAAAACGACCTCGAAAGATGATAATCGCTTAAAGGGACTATTCAAGAAATCCGCAGTCGTAATTACACTCTTTAACCAGTCAAGATCCATATAATGATCTGACAAAATCAGCCGTTCTAATGGCGCACTCGACTTCATTGACTCAATCGCTTCTATAACTATTGCATCCTCTTGCTTATCTGCATCCAAATAGGACAAAAGCAGTGATATTGTGCTACTAGATAATAATGACAAAAACTTACTCAGCTTTTTTTTATCAATATTTTTAAAAAATGCAGACGCCAAGTTTTGATCATCTAGCAAGGATTTTATTAAGTTATACAACACTCTTTGCTGATGAAGAATCTGATAAGATTCAATAATATTAAAATTAATAATATGAGTGATGATTGATAATTTGGAATCAGCAGAAAAACCCCTCATAAAAGAAGTCAAATCAAAATCATCATTTGAAGCGATTACCGATAATAATTTCAAATATAGAAGATCTCGTAATTCAGCTTTAGAGTTGACTACCGCAGCAATGTCAATAATCCAATCGCCAATCTCAGACCTAATTTCAACTAGGACGACATCACGTTGATCTGATAGTAATTCAATTAGCCCTTCTTCCAAATCAAGCAAGTCCTTGATTTGGAACTTTATTTTTTTATCAAGATAAAGTTGATCATAATACTTTGAATGAATAATGAAATCTCTAAACTCTAGATCATCCAATAAAACATGAATTTCATTTGTCGCAGTCTTTTGAAGAACTTTCCATGTTTCAATAAAATGTCGCTTTAATTCATTTATGTTATTGTTAAAGAGATGAAACAAAAATATCTCAATATCATTTTTCTTAAATAGAGAAAACTTTTCATTTGATCCGAAAAAATGGAAGAACTTAATCCCCCAAGAATTACTAAAAAAGATTGGAAATGCTTTTATTAATAATTTTACCAAATAAGATTTTCGTGTTTTTTTAAATAATTTCTTCCATGAAATCCAAGGATATTGACCACCAATGAAATAATCTTTCAATATCAACTCGTTGATAGAATCAAAATTTAATTGATCCAACACTAGAACGGATTGAGCGTCGGTAGGATCCTCAAAATAACGTTCCAAAACAGAACCAAAATCATCCCTTACTTCGATGTCCTCGGTAACTAAAATTGTCTGGTCACTTATTATAACTTGCACTTCATCTACTTTTGATTGTTTTATATGATCGAAAAACAAGGCCTCGAAACCCTCTTTTTCCTCAACATCCATAATCAATAATATAAATATTTCGAATGTCCTAAATCTTAGATCAACCTGGTCTGGGGAAATTGATTTCAAAAATTCATCTAGGTACTTTAATTCTTCTTTATTTTTGAAAATTTCAAAAAACACTTTCTTAAACGTAACAAAATCGAATTGATACAGAAACCTTAGCCAAAAAATCTTATTATCTATGTGCTTAGCCAACGCGTTAATCGTTTGTTCCCAAGCACCATTGAGCAGGCCTTCTAATACCTCTTGAGGTGAGCGATCCCTAGAAGACCATATTCCTAACGAAAGATAATTTATCAAAAGGCTCGTGTCATCTGTATTAACTCGATTACTCTCTTTGGATTTTTCTAACAACTTCTTAGATTGAAACAACTGACTTCTTAAAATAATTGTCTTTAAAAAAGTGTCAGGATCCATATGATCAATCATCTTTTCAATCAATTCATTCAAATTCAAATTCTTTTTTAAAGACAACCTTTCTAAAAACTCATGCAATGGGCGGTTAGTCAAACTATTTGAAATTGAAAAATTGTTCAAAAAGTAGGCAATCTGAGCATAGCCATAAGTGTATATGTTTTCAGAAAATAAAGAATTGATAAGAATTTTTAAATAATGCAGATTCTCCAAAGCACGTTGCCTAGTCAAATCTTGCTGCGACAAGGCAATGAACAATATATCTATTTGTGATAAAGAAAATATTTGAAAAATTCTTTTCAAACGAAGTTTGTTTTGATAAGAATTTGTGCCAAAATAGATACTCCTAGCTAGGACCATCAAATCCTTTTGATTTAATCTTTTAACAATATTCAAGATCTCAATCATTGAGCCATCAAATTCAAGTTGACCGTTGAGGATAAATTGAATAACAGGAATGAATGTTAAATTGCGATTTTGATTTCTTTCAATGAACGTGGATTCAAGGAATTGTTTAATTAGCTCAATGTCCACTTTGGATTGAGTAATCAAGAAATTGTCCATCCATAACGGATCTAGAATCAATCGTTCAAAAATATTTCTTTTTAAGGTGATAGAATATTGTGACTTATCAAGGATTAGTAAAATTTTCCTTATCTCGAGTTGTCTTTTAGCATCTTTAATAAAATCTAACATCAATTGCTGTACTAACTCGATGGAATGCATATGGATCAGTCTGAGCCAAACCACCTCTGTTTTTATTTCCCTTTGCAATAAAAGGAGCAATTGCTCCTTTGATCCATTCAGCAATGTTCCCAAAACATCCTCAGGCGTGCGCATGTCAACGCCCCACTTACCTGTTTTAAGATAGTTTAGGTAAATACTTATTAAACTTTCATTGACTGCTACCTCAGGTTGTATGTCAACTTTATCCTCCTTTTTAAGGAGTCGTATCGCATCTAATCCGCTGTCAGAAGCAATCATCTTATTAAGGATATAAGATTTACTAAACCTACTTTTGATCGAAATAATATCAATAAATCTATAGAGTATATCAGGCCCTTCACTGAAATTCTTATGGGCTACGCGAACAAAATCACGAACAAATAAAAAGCCCAATTTATCTTGACTCACATACAGTATAGATTTGACACTATCAATAATGTCTGATAGTTCTCTTAATTCAGTTCTAAACTTAAAACTTAGATTAGCTTCCAAACTTTGGAATAGCCATTTAATTTGATCGTCATTGAATAATTTAAAGGAATTTTGTATTATCTGCAGAAACTTTTCAATAGAAGAAGATTGAGAGGCAATACTTTTGGAAAGCTTTTGGAGATCTCCATAATTGAGCACCAACTGAATTTCTTTTCTTAGCACTAAGGAAATTTCTATTTCTTTCTGATCAACCAACAACGTAACTGCAGACTTTATCAGCGTTTCAGATTTTGAATTACTTTGGGATGAACTAATCTCCTCCAAACCTTTTCCATATTTCAAAACAGCATTTAATAAGTAGTTCTTAACATAGACATTAAAACCTTTTTCCTTATGGAGTGCCGATCTTATATGTTTAACATAATTAGTTGACGTTTTAACTGTCCTTTGATTCATCATGAAGTCATAACTCCATTTTTTAATTACTTTTTCAAAAATCAGTCTGTCGGTGCCCATGTGTTTATCAAACCCTGAAGTCCTATAAATACTGTTATTTATCCGCATCATCTCACGATAACCGAGCGGACTATCCTTTATCCAAAATTCTTGAAGGAGTTCTGATTTTATTTGATAAAAGATCCGTCTTTTAATGTTTTCTGATTGGTATAAACTTAGTAGAACTGGTCTTAATTCTTCAAATGAATCTCGAACTAATCGTTGAAATAAGGCTGAAATATCAGCATGATCTGAAATATTGATGCCCGTTTTTAAAAAATAAACCAATGACTCAAGATCGTCAAATTGATTGTTCTCGTCAATCAGTTGATCTATGTTTTCTTGATTGACAAACTTGGATAATTCTGTATCTAATAGATAAGAAAACCTAATTAACGCCTCTTCGACGAAATCTCCACTCCGAATAGTTCCCAAATCCAGATCTATTTTGTCAATGGTCAAAACCCTACTGTAAGGAAAGTATTTATCAAAGTAATATTCTATGGCCTTGAGAAGTTCCTTCTCAAGGCGGTTCTTTCTTTCAGGACTTAAATCAACATCAAGATTTACGGTAAGGGAATTAATTATATGTAGAGAATCCATTGTACTAAGAAACGGCACCGATCATCTGATAAGATAAACAGATCCATTAATATTCTCAGACTCTTTGTTATCTAATTGACATATAAAGTTATAGGCACCCTTTTGTAATGGCTTTCCCTGACATATTCCATCCCAAGGAGTTTTATATCCTACTGAATCAAAAACAATTAAACCTCTAACATCAAAAATCTGAATATGACAACTTGGATATTGATCGATATTTTTTATTTCCCATTCGTCCTTGATCCCATCATCATTGGGTGTAAATGCTCTTGGGAAATATAATTGGGACGGATCCATAGATTTTCCCTCTATAACCCCCGGTTCATCTAACCACATGACACAGCTTTCAATTGAACTAAAAATATATTTCTTTGCTATCAGATCGGGAATAATATCAAGCTGCATGAGTAGGTCACTGTTTTTTATGCTTAACTCACAAAAACAAACTTTCACCTTTTTGGATCTTAAATAAATGATTGAATCCTTAAATGTCCGAATACCAGAATAATCCATATAGGGCACTAAGGACATATTAAATACCACCACCTTTACGTCCTTTGGGATATTACGCATAGTGGTTAAGAACCTAGAAGAAAAACCAAAAAACAAAGGTCCCTTAATTGTTTTGATAAGTACTTTCTTTTTAAAAGCATCAGGATCATCAAAGGTTTCTATTAATTCATAAATCATTAATTCCAACCTCGATTGATTTGTTTCAACCTCGACTTGATCCGCCATTTTTTTCATAAAATATATAGCCGAAATAATTAACCCCATACTGACAGAAAACAACAAATCATAAAATGCCGTTAGGAGCATCACTAAGAGCATCACGATCGCATCAACCTTCGGGATAATATTTAACTTCTTAATGGTCACTTTATCTAAAAGAATCAAACCAATGGAAATCATAATTCCAGAAATCACTGCCAACGGGATCTGTGCCATAAAACCACCTCCCCAAATTAGAAATATGACCAAAAATAAGGCAGTCGAAATACCGGAAATACGATAACGTCCCCCAGCCTGTATATTAGCAACGGCACAGGCTGTAGCCCCACTACCCGTCAATCCACCAAAAACAGCAGCCACCATATTACCCGCACCCTGCCCCATTAACTCTTGATTACTGTTATGAACAGAATTAGTCATTTTATCTGCAACTGCAGAAGTTAAAAGCGTGTTTACCGATCCAATAAAGGCTAGGGAAATAGCCGCTATCAAAATTCTGCTTACGGTGGCAGAATTGGTCAACTGATCTGATGAAATAAAGCTAATATTGGCTAAGTCATAATTTAGCGGTCCCAGCTTGTCCACGTTAAAATCAACATAATAACAACTACCTGTAAGTACAATCAAAGCGACCAAACTACTGGGTATTTTTTTTGTTAATATCGGAAAACCATAAATGATCAAAAGTGTCAGCGCAGTGATCAAGAAAGAATTCCAATTAGCGTTTTTCACGAAATAAGATACATTTAAAATTTTACTAATTATCGAGGTATGGACACCTGCTTGAACGCCAAATGTATCTGGGATTTGAATGGCAATAATAATAACACCTACGCCGCTCATAAAACCACTGATAACAGAAAAAGGAATATATTGAATATTTTCACCCAATTTCATGATACCGAACAAAAATTGTATAAGGCCTGCCAAAAAAAACATCAATACCAATATCGGAATAGCCGCTTCTAGACTTCCTTGAATCCCTATCTCAACACCAACAATTACTGAAATGGCCACGGTCAGGGCACCTGTCGGACTACTGATTTGACCTTGAGTTCCTCCAATTATAGCTGCTATGACCCCAAGAACTATCGCTGATATGAATCCAGAAATAGGTCCTAACCCAGACGCATAACCATAAGCAATCGCAACGGGCATCGTCACAATAGCGGAAGTAAATCCAGCCAAGACTTCAGTTTTGAACAATTTGGAATTTATTTTTAAATTATCCTTATTCAAAACACCCTTAAGACCTCCAGAACCCAAGCTAGAGACATCATCGTTGTTATGTTGCTCTTTTATTTGCATAAACTATGAATTATGTTGTTTTCCACCCTAGTGGAAATCTTATGTGTATTAAGGGAAATAATAGCTAAAAGGCATACCCTAAACTGAAATAAAACATTCTTCCTTCCTGACGCTTCATTCCCAATCGAGTATCCGCTGACGTCATGAAACCCTCCTTATCGGTTAAATTATAAACCTGAATACCAAAATTAAATTTTCCGACTATTGCGTGAATATTGGCATTAATCAACAGAAGACTTGGAACCTCAATCCATTCTTTATCGGTATTATTAACTATAGAGCCTTGATTCAAGAAATACGGAGAATACCTATGAGAATCACTTATCAACTGTGCATTCGCTCCAAAAGTAATTTCATACTTCGTTTGGGATTTTACAATCTTAGAATATCTATCACTCCCACCTATGGTCTCACTCTTTTTATAAGACAGATCACCTCCAAACTTCAAAATATTTATTGGATACCTGGTAGTTGTATCATTCCAAATCTTAGCGTTGAAGACATTCATGAAAACTGCCAGACTATCTCCAGAAATATGAGTTCTTGAATAGCTATAATTGGAAAAAAGATGAAAATTGAATCCATTTTGATAATTAGAACTTGATTTTGCTCGGTATTTAAATTCATTCTCAAACCCATTGATCCTTGTTGGATTCGACTCATTTACGTACTTATTATTAGCATTTTGAACAATATTATCATCTATAAAATTGACATAGGCCTGGAAATTATAATCTAAGTGCTTATCCAGTCTTAGAAACACACCCCCCTCTAAACTTTCTATAATCTGTGCATTCAAGGCATCCTGACCGTCGTTTGGCGTCTGAAAAGCAGGCACAAATCCAGATCTGTACAAAAAAGCAGCCGGTAAGAAGGCAGAATTATAAATAACTTTGAACCTAGTGAACTTGCTTTTGACCAGATCCTTTTTTGCAATATAAATCAATGATATCCTTGGTGAATATTGTTTTCCCCATTGTAACCCATTTTTAAAATTTGAAAAGACTTGATCATAGTTAAAGCGAATATTTGTACTCAAAACCAACTTATTTGGTATCAATTGCATTTCATCTTGAATATAAAATGCCGCAAAATTTTCTTTTCGATCGCCCTCTATGGTACCCGTAGTAAAGTCAAAAGAACTATCATCAATTAAAGAAGAAACATAGTTCGCAGTATCCAGTTGCCTGTAATAACGATACCCCCATTTATTTACGTACCATTCGGCACCAACTAACAGAAAATTGGGCAAATTATTAGGGCCAAGGGTCAATGATTTGGTAGAAAACTCTAGATTTACGGTCGCTCTATATTCATCTCCCACCAATGGACTATTGGCTACATTTCCAACAGATAATGTTGGAATTGAAAGATCCTTATAAAAGTGATCTCCAGACACTTTTAACATTAAAGAACTGTTTTCAAATTTTGCCGTATTCAATAAATCACTTTGAAGCTGAATGAATTCTCGTCGATCTATTCTGCGTCTCAATGCTTGAATCGTATCAAGATCTTGCGTCTGCCATAAATTTTGATTCAGGGATCTAGGTAAATAATAATTATTTGACTGCGCGTTGGCTGTTATCGTTGTCGAACGATTTCTATAGTTCATCAAAAAATTGTACCCCGGTCCGTATGCATTAATGTATTCAACACCAGTAGTATCCACTGTTCTCGAATTATCTGGAATAACAATCTTGTTTTCAGCATCACTATAGTTGATCTCACTCCCAGCAGACTGATTATACGTCGCCGAAAAGTAGATACTTTCAGTATTGTTTATTTGAGTGCCATATTGATAATTGAATTTATAAGCATTACTGAAATCACCACCTAAATTCGTTAGATTATTGCCATTACCTAAAGTCATTTTGGCTTCATTAATTTTCTCACCTGAGCCCGCCTTAGTGACAATATTAACAACACCACTAAATGCATTACCCCCATAAATGGCAGAACCCGGCCCTCTTACCACCTCCATCTGTTTAATATAATCCAAACTTATCCAGTCAGGACCATTGCTACTTGTCAAGTTATCACTGATTCGATGGCCATTAATCAATATTAGTACATCCTGGAGTGTACTATTTGATGTACCTCTTGTTCCAAACTGACGTTCATTCCAATCACCGATTTCAGCAAATCCTGGTGTCATTCTGATCACATCTAACAAATCTCGTGCACCCAATCGTTTAAAGTCATCCTGATCGTATACTGTGACTGTAGATGATATAAAATCTATACTCTGAGCGAATTTATTGACATAAACAGAAACCTGATTTTTGCTTTTAAGAAAATTATAAATGTATTCCTTTAATGGGGGTATAATATTTTGAATCGTCATTTCTGAAAAACTTGGCGTTAATTTGTAATAGTTTTCCATATAAAAAGTGGTCGAATCCCTCAAATCAAGCGCAAAACTTAATTTGATCGCGTAACTCAAAATTATTTCTTTAATCTTGAGTGAACTCTCATTATATTCATTAAAATAAAGATCATTAGTCATTGAAAATCCCAATTCAAATTGATTACTACTATAATAAACACCAATCTCTTGTACCTTATCCAAAACAAGGGAATCAATGTCTATGCGATCCTTAGATATTTTATAATCTTCAAAATTAGCCTGTGCATAAATAGCTTGATCATTCAACAGTAGAGAGAAGAGAATGAAAAATAGCAATGGGATTTTTAGCGTCTTCATTAATGGTCTAGTTTGGAAGGTACTTTTGATATTCAATAAGATTGGCAAAATCCTCAATTATCCATTGGGGTTCCCATTGGTCTAATTTTTTGATAAATAAATCTAAATTCACAGAAAAAAGTTCAAACCTACCTTCAGCGTTTCTATCAAGTCCTACATTATTCTGTCCTCTACTAATCGCCGAAAACCAATCATTATTTAAAAATATGATATCTTGTACCGCCTCTGTCATTTGAAATTTTATGGGGACATAATTTTCAGATAGCTCATCAATATTCCAAACATTTATAAAGCTATCACGACCACCTGATACAATGAAGCGTTCTAAAGGATCTAGTGCCAACTGATTAATTCCTGATATGTGTGCTGAATTATTACGGAAAATAACTTTTTTCTCGCCGAAATCATAAACAATTAATCCGCCATCTTGATTGGCTATAACTATCCAATTTTTAGAATCCACAAACTTTAAACTTGACATTTCGGTATTCAAACCCTCTATTCTGATTTTTTCAGTAAAAGTTAATTCTCCTTCTTGTGATTTTCCCCAAATTTCCAATTCTGATAACCGCCCGTTAATCGCTAATATTTCAGATTTAATTGAATAGTCAATGGCATTAATCTGATGCTTAATACTGATTTCAGGGGTAGATTTAAATTGTCCTGGTTGACCATTTTTTTTCAAATAGCCTAAACTACCTGAGCGACTCGCGGTTAAGACATCACCATTTGAAAATGAAAAAATTTCAATGATTGGATCATTTAAACTGCCCCCCATTTCCAAATTTGATAACGTACTATTAACAAAAAACTTACCATCAACGGTTCCGGAATAAATCTCATCAATTCCAACACCATAGGTCATTGATCTAATACCCGAAGTGATCCCCTCTAATGAGGGGTATCTCACCGATACCTCTGGATTTCCTGTATAAAAACTATTACCCGATGCCAAGTTCAATTCAAAAATAACGCCTTCGTCTGATCCAACAGCAATCTTACTTTTCTTAGTGTCTGTGTCTAACTTGGTGCCATAGATTATTTTTGAAAACTCATCTTTCATTTTAGTCTCTAAATTTTGCAGAACTATAGCGGTCGACTGAATGAGATAACGCTGACTTAGCTGTAATTCCAAATTCATCTTTGAAGCTATGTCGGGAAAATTCCTAATAAGCTCATTGTAATCATTTCTGTCCAAAGACTTCAGTAGTTCGTATCCATAGGAAACAAGGTTAGCCGCTATCTTAACATTTTTAGTAATAGGAACGTCTGTGAGTTCGACAACTTCCTTATAAATCCTATTTACTTTGCCCAGTGTCTCATAATACTCGAATTCTTTCTTCTTATTGTAAATATCTATTTCTGATTTCTCTAATTTCTGATTTGATTCATTCAATCGATTAAAAATCTCATCTGCTTGCCTTTTCGCTGCACTTGCCTGTCTCATGGCATTTTGAGCTTCTTGTGCACTCAAAATTGCTTCTTGACTGGCAATATATGATTTGACACTGTCTTGTTTAGCTTTAAAGCTGGCACCTTCCGCTTTCTCTTGTGCATCTTTAGCCATCAATTGAGCTATCTCTGCCGATTCACGCTCTCTTTGCGCCTCCATTTTACTTTTGTCGGCCTCATTTTTTTGATTAAGCACCTCTTTAGTAAAGTAACCACTGATTAATATTAAAAATAGCGTGACAATAAAAAACACACTTCCTATAACGACATTTCTCCGGGCTTTCCTCTTTCTAGAAGTTTCCTCCTCTTCTGATATCCTTTGTCTTATGTTATATTGTTGCTCACTCTTTTCAATGAAATCACAAACAATTTCATAGTTATAATCATAACGACTCGCCCAACCCTTCTTTGGTTGGGCTTCTTTCCACCAAGCTAATATATGCCTTAGTTTTTCCCCCTCATAAAGAGATTCACCCTTTGACACATCAAATAATATACTCTTGAAAATATCCGCGTTCAGCTTCTCATCCCTGATCCACTCTTCCAATTTTGACCAGTTGTACAACACCATTTCATTAAAAATGGATACTTTGGCATAAGCCGTAATGACATTCTCTGAAGTATCTAAAAGATGATCTAAATAATCTAACTTTTGATCTTCTTCTATAAGGTCATAAATTTTAATAATCCCACAGCTAGGTTCAAGGAATATTTTTAATATTTCAATGACTTTATCAGAAGACAAATCTGTATAATTAGCAACCTCCATTACCTTTCTTGGCACCAAGATCAGCGTCCCCGTCTCATTGATAGCCGCTAGAACATTCATGATCAATTGACAAGCCACTTGATCATCGACTGATAACCCATCATAAATCAGATCTAGTCGATAATTCATGGCGTTGGCGATCCCACCTATGGATTCTAAATGTTCCAACTGGATAGGCTCTTTGGTTCGCACTAACCTCCATTGATCAACACACCTTTTCATTGCATATTGAAATTGGCCTAGTTCAATAGAATTCTCTTTGTAATACGCTAAGACATGTTTTTTTATATCATTGGAGAATTGAATATTGCCTTTTGATTCAATAAAATCAAGCTGCGAGGAAATATCAGATAAAGATAGACTAGGCAATAAAAATTGATTCCTATTAATAAGTTCTGAAAGAATCTGGTAACCAGCTAATTTTGAGGAAATATCAGGAGAATCATCATTTTTAAAATCAATAATTACGCTTACTGGATATGCATTTTGAGTTATTATTTCCTCAATTCGACGAAGAAAATTGTCAATTTCAAAAGGAATTGAATCCTTACCGTAAGTAAATAAATCCGAGAAATTATCTATAAAAATTAAAATATTTGAGTCGGCTGTCAATTTATATTCCTCAATTATCTCTACCAGGCCATATCTATTAGATAATATATTTTCAAACTTCTCAATTAAAGCAGGATCAATTTTCTGCTCTTCAGATGTTTTAATGAAATCAGGTTTTGCAAGAGATGCCGCGAGAGATCGAATAGGTCTATTGGAAGGCTCAACAAGAGCTATTTTCCATTTCCCAACCCCCTTAACGACAAAGCCATTCTGTAATGTTGGAATAATACGTGAATTCATGAATGAGCTTCTACCAACTCCGGCCTTCCCAACCAAGACATTTAATTTATAATCAGTCAACTTTAGGAGAAATTGCAACTTTTCATTTTCTCGACCATTATATAAATTGACCTCTGCTGGGCCATAGGACTGCAATCCAATAAATGGGTTTTTAAAATCATCCATATTATTCACCAATATTTTTCATTAAAATATCTAATATTTTATTCGATAACTCCATCCGATCAACCCTACTTTCAAACGGATCCATTTGAAGTTGCTCCAAGTAAGCGAAGAACCAAGTTTCAAATTGTTCCATTTTATAATAATCTAAACCTACTAGATTAATCGATAAATGAGCAGGAAAAGAATCAAAAATAATTTTATTGAAAAGATTTAAATGACTCTTACGGTTAAATTTCTCTGTCCAATTCGGGAACACGATACTGATTTTATGATTAAATGAATTGGCTGTTCTATTGCCAACTCTATTGAACCTGACTTTTAAATTATTAGCATCATTGTCCTTGACAGTCTCAAAATGATTAATCATTTGATCTAACCGGTCTTGCGCATTGGACATTGAACTAAATTTCTGAGCACTTCTGGCAATTCTTTTATTCGAATCATTGTTAAGATAAATAACAAATAAGTCTTTACCTTCCTCTGTTATCTCATAATTATCGGAAATCCTTCCCATAATCATCAGTTTAAGTGTATTAATTGCTTTATCAGAAAGACTATGAACCTCTACTGCCCTCAACAAAACATCATCCTGATCGTCTAATATTTCAAATAAAAACTCCTTCTTATTATCTAATCTAAAATAAGAGGCAAAATCCTGTTCATTTTTTATCATAATGAAAGAATCAATTGCTTGAAGTATGAATTTCTTGGCCGCCGCTTCATTCGAAAACTCGTCCAAAGAATTGGCCAAAATTCGTCCTACAGCATTTTTTAACAATACCTTATGAAGACCTGATTTTGCCGTGACTACAAGATAATTGTTTTGATAACCAGCTAATAAAATGGCATCTTTTGCGGCGGCGGCTTGGGCCATTTCGTCCAAAACCTCTGAACTCCGAAGTAACTCCTTCTCACAATTTTCATCCAAAAGCGTGTAAGTACATCGCGTTTGATCAACAGGGCGTAATAAGATATGCTCAACGATATGAAAACTTTCATTTGCTAAATTTTTTTCACTGAAAAATCTCAAAATATCTTCAAGTTTGTGTTTGGCTTCTTGCTGAGAATCCAGCATAAGCAACTTAGTAGCGACTTCTCCCGTTGGGGGATTAAAATAAATTACATATTTTTTTCCTTCATATTTAATTTCATAATTTTTTTCATTAATCCCATATTGAAATAAATACCTAAAATATTCAGAAGAATTAACTAAAAAAGTTACCTTATTTTTGGATCCTGAATCCAATGAAATAGACTTTTTTAAATTATGTGGATTAACCTCTTCACGAATATTGGCACTGGTTAATCTTTTTCCTATTAGCTCATCTTTTAAACTAGCCTTTAAAATCCTTGGTGTCTCATCTAATCTTAGACCTGTCAAATAGGATATTTTTCTTTTTAGCGGAGTACTACTTCTATTTGTTTCTTTGCTATATATGTCAACTCCCAGAGACTGATATCTATTGAACTTGATGATTTCTTTAAGAAAATTAGCTTTGTGCTTTAAGTATTGATGCTCAAATTTATTTTTAGAATCCCCAATCAATAGTGCCTTATCAAGCAATTCCTTATAATTATCATTATATGCTTCTCCAAAACGTGTCAAAAGATGATTTATGATTCTATTCTTCCGATCAAATGCATTATCTCCTTCATACATTAATTTATTTAAATCACGATCGGCCATAGGGATATATTGATCGCTTTCCTTTAATTCCAAAATCATTAATTCCTTAATCTCCTGCTTTAAGGCTTGCTGTTTATCAGATAAAGTTTTTGATTCATCTGAGTTAATTTCCTCAGTATTTTTTACTTTATGATTTACGCTTTTCCTAAACCTGGTAATTAAATCATAAATTAATAAATTTTTGTATCTGGATTTTGAACTTAATTGTACCTGCGCATCCTCCGTAAGTCTTTTAAAATCACTATTCACCAACCTATCAATCTCTTGATACTTGTCTTCTAAATCTAATCTTAATTGCTTGAGTCTGAATTCTTCTTTTGGAGAAACGCTATTAGACCTCGCCTCTAATCGACTCATTTCTGACATTAATTTCGATTCAGCAGGCAACTTTTTCACATACAGATGCTTCGAATCATTAAGATTTGAATCAAGCATCTGCGTATAGTATGTCTGTATGAATTCATGATCTAATTCGTCAATCGACAACAAGCCTGTGATATTGGCTAGTTGTGCCAAATGATTAACTATTATTTGATCAAAAAAAGCTAAGAATCCTTGTAACTGAGCCGCTTGAGCTTTTCGTAACGGAGTTTCCTCCTTAGGCGGCAAATACGAACCTACAGCATATAGCTCAGGAAATGTTTTCTGAAGTGGTAAATAAGTATTGAGTTGTTTTGTAGCCAGTTTGCTTAAAATAGGCTTAGGTTCATTAATAATTTTATAATTTGGTTCTGACTTTGCCGTAAGTAATTCAAAAGAATAAATCACTAGGTCCTTGTTAAAACTATATCGGGTACCCCCTTTTAATAAAGTGATATCAATATTATCGAAGGGATTAACGCGATCCATTTGACCTAAAATACCAAGCGTAAGAAATTTTCCATTGGGAACCGATAAAACATCACCAGAAATTGAAATACCCCCAATAGCCACGTTTAGTTGTTCAACATCTCGCACACCCTTAATTTTCAAAATACGATCTTCCAGTCGTGATTTATAAAATTCTTTGGCCTTGCTTGTGAGAGAATCTGCTTTAATAAATCCATTTTTAGAAGAAGCAATGTCATAAATTTCATCCAGGGGTATCTCGTCCGAACTCAATTGTTCCAAAGTATTAAAATCAATCAATGGATTAAAATACCCTTCTATCACGAACAAAATTTCTGATAAGAGATCTTCACTAGAGACTCTTTGATCAATATCAATTTTAGCGCCAATGGATATCTTTTCGGGAACTAAAATCTTAATTTGATCTAAATCTTCTCCTAGATTTCTGTTGGAATGAAATATTTTTTTTACAGCCTCCTTGATCCTACCGAATTCCTTTGAAGGTACGTTACTTTTGACTTGTAATTCTATTCGGTATAAACCCTTAATACCTTCTACATGATCATCAATCACTTCAACCCAGCAGTTGGAAAGGACACTAGAGAAATTATCTAGAATAAGAATTCTATAATCATTAATGGTAATGGGTCCTGTCGAGTAAATTTGCTCTGGGGGTACGAGTGCATGGCCGTTAATTATTTTCTCCTTATCCCCCTGATGAAACAATAAGGTTTCAATATTTAACTGGGTTCTAAATGCGATATCTGTAAGCGCATAGGAAAATTGCTCAAGAATAGTTATCCCTGGATCATGAGGGTTATAATCGGTCCATTTTTCTCCAGAAATCTTTTGCGTTTTACTTATGGCTTCCTTCCTAAGAAAGTCATAATCCATACTCTCAGATTTCTCTTTGTTTTGAATTAAGCCTATATCATTTTCTGGCATTATCTATCTTGGCTATTTAATCAAATCAATTCAAACTATCATCCCAAAGTGATGTTATATGATATTTGATTTGAATGGGTTGATTGTTAGAATCTTTGCCGTAATGACCGGCTGTTTTAATTTCTAATTGGTATGAACCATTATTAGCTTGTTTCCATCTGAATTTTAATCTATGCCACCTCCATCCATAGTGCGCTTGGGTTACTTTGATGCGATTATTTCTACTTTCATGAGTACCAACAGCAATGGCATGAGCAAAAGCATACTTACCTCTTTGTTTAACACCTTCCACCTTCGCCACAATTTCAAACATATTACAACCTGATAGGTTTTCAATCAAAATATGCCATTCAGCATCTGCCACAAGGATCGCACTCTTTGGATATGTTCCTACTCTTTTTGGCATACCAACGACACCATTAACTTCCAAAAGAAAATTCGGATTGGTCGTGCCAATACCCATATTTCCTCCATCTTGAAAAAACAGCCGACTAGTTTCAGCTCCTTCACTTATGCTTAGACCATTAGCTCGCTCATTTGGATTAATTGATATATCCCATGAACTATCTGTAGCTTTAATGTCTTTGAAGAAACTAATTAACTTTTGCGATTCTCCAATTGGAGACAGCTTTAATCCATCTTTAACACTTTTGGCAAATCCATCGTCAATTTTATTAATCGTTGAATCAATCAAATTGGAGAAATGGACTTCTGTCGGTATTTGTCCTCTTTGGAAAAATCTTTTTAAGGTCGATCGGTTGAAAATTTCCATATAAAATCAAAATTTAATTTAAATATCAAGTTCTATCGCATAAAAAGTATCCTTTTCATGATCATAAAATGGAAACTTTATTTCATCCTCGTCAATTTCGGTAATAACAAAATCACTTCCAATTTTCATTGTATTAATTTTAGTTTCTTCTGGCATTTCATTACTTTTTATCTCCATTAAGGTAATATCGTGGGCTTCGCTTGGAATAAGTACACTCCATGGTGTACTACAACTTAGCATATTATTCGTACCCATTTTCGCCGCTGAATCTGAAAGGCTAAAAACACCATTTTTCTGATGAATCACAACCAATGAACATTTGGTTATATATTGAATGTAATCCAAAGACTCCAAATAAGTCACCACGTCATCACGTTGAATAGATCCGCCAAAAGTCATTTCCCGCTGATTCGATCCAAACCAAGGACATATAAACTTTCGTAAATCTGTTTCCATCCTTTTTATAAATTCTCCAGCACCACTCTTTGCTTTCATTTGCACCTTACACGTCAGCTTCACTTTTTCGAAAACAGTATTGATTACTTCTACTTTAGAAAATGGTGAAATTAGTTGCTCAATGTAAGCTTGTACCTCACGCAACTCATAATAATCAACTTTAGGGAAATAAAAGTTATCAGAAGACTGGAATTTGGGTACTACTATGACTTTAATCGTTCCCTCTTTGACGCTACCTGGATTTGAAAATGAACTGATACATTTAACCTGAAAAATATCAGGAAACTTATCAAGAATTATTTTTTCAATACTTGAAGCCGTAATAGCCCTGTTTTTATGACGCAGTCTTTCTGAAACCCGGGTATATAATTCAGGCATAGATTCACCGGCTCTACCACCAAATGAAGGATAGGGTTGAAAGACCCCATTAATTTCATTTCTTGATTCTATAAGTCGATTGATCGTGTAGGGATCAATATTGTTTTTCCAAACGGCACCTGGCTTATGACTTATCCAAGTAGCCATGGCCCCATTATTTCGGATCAACTTAATTTTGGATAGTATATTCGTGTGATCCCTAGATGATGCACTTAACCAGTATTTATTCATCGGCAAGATGTCGTGATTTTTATTTATGAGTGTCGGGATTTTTAATTGCACGACACCTGATGTTGTGAAATTATGAGTTCCATCATTTATCAGCTCCTCGCTTTTAAAATCCATCCAATCATTATCAACTAAATATCGCCACGTGATGGTTGGCATTTCAATCTCATTAATCTCATTTCTGACATTGTCCTCAAGTTCAAAATACAAGGAGATTTCTAACGGCACATGAAGTCCTTCCAAGCCTATCATTAGATATCCTTCTTCATTATACTGTGGTAACCAATGATTTTGTTTTGGTAATCCATGGTCATAGATTATTGCGTTACCGAAGGGATGTAAATGATAAATTTGGTCTTTAGAAAAACTATTATTATCTCCTAAATTGTTTTGATTAAAGGTAATGGCAACATTGGCCGAATAATTAATTGACAACGACCTAATTTGAGGAGCTATGGGTTCATTTGGTGTCGGCACTGGAGCTTTCCCCTTATCACTAGAGAAATTGGCCGCCAAAATACCCTTTGGCTCAGGTAGATTCGCAATTATTGCATCAGAAAATAATTTTGAATAGCTACTAAAACCAAAACCAGCTTCTGGATCTGTTAATTCGAATTTAAAAAAACCTGTTTTTGAAGTGCTGTCGTAATTATCTAAATTGAGATTTTCATAAGTTGGCTTCAATCTTAGTTTATTCAGATTAATGTCCTTGATAACCGATTTTTTTTTCAATCTACCATCACTTTCATCTGTCTCAAAGAGATTGAATTTCTGTAACTGATCTTCTTCTATTGGTCGAAATTGATAGTCTGACAAGCCCGTTATTGCCACCTGAAACGAATCATTATTAATATCGTCTTTGTACGCGGCATAATATGATTTAAATCCATCAGCTATTCTAGGTAGGTTATGCCATTCAATATTAAAAGAAAGATCCGTAAGATTCTTTTGAAAAATTTCTTCATTTCCAATCAACGCGTATGCCCCTACTGCTGGCGTGGTACCAAACGGAAAAAATGGAACGCTAGTGTCCAAAATCCCCAAATCACTATAGACCTTTAAATTCCTTAGATTCGAGACATCCACCCTGATATTACATTCCTCTAAAACTAGATCCTTAACAAAAGAGTAAGAGAACATAGCCCTTTCTGAGGAAATTTTTAATTCGATAATCGGCCAATTTGTGTCGTAACCTTCGCCATGAATTTCGGCATCATATGCTGAAATTCCAGGATCGCCTCGATCAAATGCCAGTTGAATTTCAATTTCCCCAGAAACCCAATTTGAAGGAGGTAGAATTTCATATTTTTCTGCTACAAACCAACCTTGCTCAGTGGTTAAACGTATTTCAAAAATATTAGACAATACTTTATGAAAAGAACCCTCTGCTGACAAGCCTTCTTCCAAGGAAATTTCTTCAATGAAAGAAATCAATGCTGAGAGAGATTTAAGGGTGAACTTGTATTTGAGCGTGACGAGACGAATCCCTTCTTTTAAAATCAATACTGGCGACGAGAGCGCAAAACCTATGCGCGCTTGACTCATGTCTCGATCAAAATAACTTAGTGAGGATTGATCTTTCCCGAAAGAGTCAAAAGATTTCGGGTTATTTGTCAAATCTAAGGCCCTGCCTTGCCCATCAAAGACTACCTCTCTCATGAAAATATTAGATACTGACTTGTACATATTACCCAAACCAATAAAATCATTTTGTGCAACATGTATGATCTTGAGATCAGTAATGACTCCCCTATTAAGTTCTATTGAATGATCCGTAGCATAACGATATTCGTATCCTTCTTCATCTATCCCTGCATAAAGATGGGTACCTTTGGCTATCGATACTTTAGTTATATGATCTGCGGCATTAAAATACACCAATACCTTATCTGGAGAGGATAAACGCATTTTTTGGCCTAATACGGTGCAATAATAATAATCCAAATGCTTCTCCAAAACCTTATTGAGATCTCCTTGGACATGTTCATAGCTTTTAAGAAAGGCTATAAACAGAGACGCATGTGGCGCATGATATGGATAGTTATTGAGTGAATCTTCAAGTAAATGAGGCGCTTGCGATTTTAAGTAGTTGATAAATCCCAATACCGTATTAAAGATCACCGCGAGATCTTTAATGTATTTTTGTCCCTCGATTTGAAATGCATCGATAGCTATGTCGTCATAAATAATCTCCGATTCAATCCATATTTTGTCAAAATCTGAAAAATCATAACTATCTTCCAAGGATAGCTTCAACATTCTGGAAATTTTCTCGATTAATATTTTAAATTCTTTCAGCTGATCTGATAAACTAACTCTTATTGAATTACTTAATTGTTTAAATAGCCTATTTTCTGAAAGATGTAATACATCATCTTTGGATTTAATATACCAAATATTGATGATTTTAAATAAATCAAATGACTTTTTAATAAGCGAAAGCGTGATGCTTTTTTTCTCTGATTCAATAGACGCTAATTCCAAGTCCTTCACCAGTTCTTTAAACCGCTCATGAATGCTAACAGAATCAAAGGTAGCTATCTCTGAAATTTGAAATGGTAAACTATCAAAAAACAACGACCAATCTCCATCAAATTCATTTTCATTATTAACATAGCCAATATGTTCAGACAACTTTTTAGTAAAAACTAAAAAATCAGCCATTTTTCGTTCATCAATTGATACATAACTTATATCAAACTGATTACTTGATCTGCTAGGAACAGACGTGCCATTCATTTCGAAAATTACTTTATTATTATCCATTTTCATCAGCCTTACATGTCAGTAATATTCGTGCCTTCCTTGAGATAAAATGGAAAAACAACGTTGGTTCTGATATTTACAGATTTTATCGT
>TARA_B110000503_G_scaffold26585_1_pt1 | contig 20649 bp, 21 predicted proteins | sample TARA_B110000503 | Tara Oceans TARA_B110000503 (sample SAMEA4397472) | marine metagenome | biome: Polar Biome; feature: [SRF] surface water layer (ENVO:00010504); material: water (ENVO:00002006), including particulate matter (ENVO:01000060) such as... | depth 5 m | reverse complement strand
AGTAACGGTACAAACGGAACAGACGGTAAATTTATATCAAGTGCCGCAGTAGCAGGTAGTACGTTAACATTAACAATGAACGATGCTTCAACTGTAGCAGTAAGTGGTAGTGTTACAGGTGCAACTGGCGCAGATGGAACAAACGGAAACGGAATTACATCTGTTGCTCTAAGTGGCGACAACTTAGTATTAACTTATTCAAATGCTTCTGTGCAAGACATGGGCAGTGTTAGAGGTGCAACAGGTGCTGACGGACCAGCTGGTGCTGACGGATCCGATGGAGCCGCTGGCGCAGTAGACCAAACATTAAGTGTTTCAGGTAATGTAATAACAATTAGTGGTAACAACGACACAGTAGATTTAACTACTATGTTAGCACCGTATAGTAAAACAGATACTGATGCACAGACATTATCATTAAGCGGAACAGACTTAACAATTAGTGGTGGTAACACGCTAGACGTAAGTAGTTTAGCAGGTAGTAGTTATACTAACGCATCAGTTGATACACATTTAAATACTAGTGGTGCAACTACCAATCAAGTATTAGGCTGGACTGGATCGGATTATGCCTGGGTAGCAAACAGCGGTAGTAGTTATGGAGACTCAGATGTTAATGCTTATTTACAAGGAACTGGAAATGAGATATCTTATGCTTCTGGTGTTATTGGATTAACCGATACAGCAGTTACTCCAGGTACATATGGTAGCTCATCAAATGCTCCACGTATTACAGTTGACCAACAAGGTAGAATAACTAGTGTAACCGAACAAGCAATCTCCGGCGGCGGTGGCGGCGGCAGTGGTACTAGTTACGAATACTTTAAGATATACTATACATCAGCAGGAGCTATTGACACAACTCAAGGCACTGGCGGTATCAGTGATAAGAGTGCTAAGATGGGAACTGTTACAGTTAACAACGCGGCATCAAACAGTTGTGAAATAAGTTTACATTTTAACGGTAACTACGACAGACCTCCAGTAGGCATTACTGCTTACGGTTATTCCCAATCAACAAGTGAATACAACATAAAGAGTATGATACAAAATTTAGTTAACACTACATTAAAAATGGACGGCTCAGGCACTCCTCATGGATCATTAGGATCCAATGAGATCACAATGAGTTTAACAAGGTCTGAAACAGGATCAAGTAGTGGCTTTGGTCAATCCAGTCATGCTTGGATTTACTTTGTGATGGGAAGTTAAGATGACTGACGTAATTAATAAGAACTCGACTTCAACACTAGACATATATAAACCAGCAAAAGTATTACAACTAAGTGTTAGTAGTGCAACGGGTGAAAAGTATTGGCCTCACGATGATGGTGAGGGTGATCCATGGTGGAGTTCAAGTGCAAGTCCTAAGTTTTATCAATACAAATTGGTAATGACTGTAACAGAATATACACATGGTTCTCATAAGACTAGAGCACATAGAAAATATAACGGTCTTGACATAGCAGTTGGCGATTGGATTGCTGGCTCACAAGATGGTAAGTGTATGCAAATTGTAAGTGTAAGTGCTAAGACAGCAACTACCGTTACTTGCATTGTAGAAGATGTATTGAGATATAATACATTTAGAAGTTCGGCTGGTAGTCCGATTTTTTCCGTACCAGGTACAGCATTACTATTTACGCTTAACGAAAATGGTAAGCCTATCATTGATCCGTTGCCTGCCAGTGTTGTTAGTACAGACTTTTATCCAAACGTAACTAGTAGATTTGAATACTTTAATCCTGCTGAAAACTATAGATTGGAAAAGACTGCTCATGGGTTCTCCAGAGGCGATGTAATTGTTGTCACTGAACAAGGAGCCTATGCTAAGGCAAATGCGATCACTATGTCAAGAACGATTGGTGTAGTCAGTGTTGTTGGACCTGGTCCAGATCAATTCGCAGTAATGCCACAAAACAGAATTATAGATTTCAATCCTGCATTGCCGGGCACAGTCGGTGACTACATATATGCTGACACTGACGGAGACTTAACAACTACAGATACTGGTAAAGTTATATTCTTAAAACTTAAAGACGCTATTTCATCCACTGTCACTAGTTCAAATGCTACAGCAGTCGGATCAGTCGGAGACATCATAGAAATCAACGGAGCCAATGTAACTTTTACTGGTACAGCAGTTTCCACTATCGTATCTGACATTAACGGCACTGCTAATACGTTTGTAACAGCTAGTACACAAGTAGAACCTACACTGTTAACCAGTGATACAAGTACATATAATTACGGTATCCTCGGTGGATATATTCCTTTTGCGGCAACTATCAGTACTGGTAGTGGCGATGCAACAGCAACAGTAAATACTGATGCCAGTGGTGCAGGATCATACGGTTCAGGCATTGCTGATGCTACAGATATTAAGAACACAATTGATGCTTTAAACATTGCAAACTTAACTGTTACATTATTAGGTACTGGACAATTAACATTAAGCGAAGCTAATGGTAATGCTATTACTATTACTAATGTTACTGCTGATACTGGCGGCATACCGTTTGGCGGTAGTTCAAGTGTTACTGGTATTCCATTAACTGCTAATGCAACAACAGGTAGTTTCTTACACTTGACTAGAACAGATGGTGGACCAATTGATATCGAAAATACTACAGGAACTCCTGCAGAAGACTTAGCCATATATAGTACACACAACGGGCAATATCCGTTAGGACTATACATTGAACACGGAGTTAGAAGTGGCGGTATTACTATCGTTGCTAATGCATCTGCTCGTAACTCATTAACAGCACAAGGTGGCGACATGGCGTATGTTACCGATGCTGGTGATGGTGAGTGGGGACTGTTTATATATGATGGTAGTTCATGGGTAGAAGTTGGTAACCAAGATAGTGCGGCTACTGATGCTCAGACAATCAGCTTTAATTACACTGCTCCTGGCGGAGGCTTTGGTGGAGTTGAAACTGTAAACTTGGCAAACATATCACCGGGTGCTAGAATAGTAGATGTCAGTGTTGAAGTTACTACAGCATTAGGCAATTATACAGGCGCTACAGAGCCTACAGTTGAAGTTGGAACAGCGGCTGACTTAGATCAGTTTATGTCTGGTGATGACAGTGACTTATCAAGTACTGGAACATACACTGCTAACCCAAACTATTTATACCCTGCAACACAAACTGTCGATCTCTCTTTGAAAGCAAGAATATCACACAGAACCTCCACCCAGGGTGACTTTGTGGTCACCGTTACTTACGTCTAATATTCAAATCAGTAACCCGGTCGATTGCAATCTTAACGATAAATACAACTGTGGATTGAGAGGATTCTCAATTTACATCTATATAGATGAAGAAATAACAAGATAATTTAATAATTTATCCTTAAGGAGTAACACAAATGGCGAACATTAAAAACTTTGGTATCAAAGGTGTTGCCGCAGATATTCAATTTGGTAAAGGCGGAGGGTTCATGGTATATGACAAATCCAATAACAAATTCCAAGTTAAAGATTCTGGTAGTAGTTTAGAAGATATTGAATTTGCAACCGTACTGGCAGGTACGTGGGCAGGTACAGCAATCGCAGTCACAAAAGGTGGAACAGGACTTACATCTGTTGCACAAGACAAAATTCTTTACACTACAGGCGCAAACACGTTTGGATCCACAGATATAACAGCAACAGGTATTGCACTATTAGGTAGTGCAAATGCAGGCGCTGGACGAACAGCATTAGGCTTAGGCACTATTGCAACACAAGCAAACACAGCAGTAGACATCGACGGCGGAACTATTGATGGCACTATAATTGGTGGATCAACAGCGGCGGCTGGTAGTTTTACAACAGTAAATGCTTCCGGTACAATCACTGGTGACTTGACAGGTACGGTAACTGGTAATGCAGATACAGCTACTACATTAGCGGCGGCAGTAACAATCGGCGGAGTATCATTTGACGGCTCAGCCAACATCACCCTTCCAGGTGTTAACGCAACTGGTAACCAAAATACTTCAGGTACAGCGGCAGGGTTAACATCAGGTCAAACTATTGGAATGACAGGTGACGTAGCATGGACATCAGCAAGTTTTGATGGCACAGGCGCAGTTACAGGTACTTCAACATTAGCAACTGTTTATACAGGTTCAGCAAGTGTTGGTAGTACTACAGCAATTCCAGTATTAACAATTGATGGAAAAGGTAGAATCACCGCAACATCAACAGCAACTATAGCAACATCTTTTAACATAGCGGCTGACAGTGGAACTGCAGATGCAGTAAACGGCGGAGAGACTTTAACTTTCGCTGGTACTACAAATGAAATAGAAACAACAGTAACTGGTAATCAAATCCAAATTGGCTTAGTTGCTAATCCAACAATTGGTGGCGACTTAACAGTTTCTGGTAACTTAACAGTTTCTGGAACAAGAACAGATGTTAACGTAACTAACATGGCTGTAGAAGATTCATTAGTATCATATGCTACTGGTAACTCTTCAGACGCAGTTGACATTGGTTTCTTTGGTAAGTATAACGATGGATCAAACGATCTTGCAACTGGTTTATTCCGTGATGCAAACGATGGTAAATTCCACTTGTTTGCTGGTTCTCAAGAAACTATCTCAGGTAACGTAGTTGACAAAACAGCAACAGGTTATAGCGTTGCTAGTTTGAAAGCAAATACAGAAGGCACACATACTGGTGCAGTAGTTGGTAACGTAACTGGTGATACATCAGGAAGTGCTGGAACTGTAACAAGTATTGCGGCACACATTCTTGATGAAGACAATATGGCTACTAATAGTGCTACTTTAGTACCATCACAGCAATCAGTAAAAGCATACGTTGATACTGAAATTGCTGGTATTACTTCTGACTTTACATTAGCGGCTGACAGTGGGACTAACGATACGTTCTCTACTGGTGGAACATTAACATTTAACGGTACAACAAATCAAATAGAAACAACTGTTTCAAATGATGCGATTACTGTTGGACTAGTTAGTTCTCCTACAGTTTCAGGAACAGTAACAGCCGGCGGTTTCGCTGGACCATTAACTGGTAACGTAACTGGTAATGCAGATACAGCTACTTTGGCGGCAGATGCAACTACACTAGCAACAGCAAGACTAATTGGTGGAGTATCATTTGATGGTTCTGCTAACATTACTCTTCCAGGTGTTAACTCAATTGGTAACCAAGATACTTCAGGTGAATCAGCAACTGTAACAAGTATTGCGGCTCACGTGTTAGACGAAGACAACATGGCTACTGATAGTGCTACTCAAGTACCATCACAGCAATCTGTAAAAGCATACGTTGATACTGAAATTGCGGCGGCCTTCACAGACACAGGCTTGGTCTTTCAAGGTGATAGCGGTGGTGCGTTAAGTGTTGATTTAGATAGTGAAACATTAACTATTGCAGGCGGAACTGGAATTAGTTCAGTAGGATCAGGCAATGGTGTAACATTAAATCTAGATGCAACAGCAGTAACGGCCGGATCATACGGCAGTTCATCTGCTATACCTACTTTTACAGTAGATGCACAAGGTAGACTTACAGCGGCTGGAACAGCTTCTATTAGTACTTCTTGGACACTTACAGGTGATACAGGTACTGAAACTGTTAACGGTGGCGACACAGTTGACATCGCAGGTGGAAATAACATTACTACAGTAGCAGGCGCAACTGATACATTAACCATTAACTTGAACAGTGTTGTAAGTGGACTAACTTCTGTTAGTGCAACTACAGTAACTGGTACAACTGTAACAGACGGCACAGCAACATTAACTGGCGGCGCTTTAAGTGGCGTTACAAGTGTTGGTGCTGTTGATATGGTATTGTCCGGTAACTTAACTGTTAACGGTTCAACTACTTCAGTTAGCTCAACTAACACTACAATTGCAGATACATTGATTGAATTACAATCAGGTCTATCTGGCGGAAACAGTAGTGATATTGGTATTGTACTAGAACGTGGTACTACTGGTGATAACGGCTTTATGGGTTGGGACGAGAGCGAAGACAAATTTGCTTTTGCAACAACTACAGCAACAGGTACATCAACTGGCGACTTAACACTTGCAGATGCAGGTATTAAAGTTGGTGACGTACTAAGTTCAGGAACAGTTACTTTCGCAAGTTTAAGCGACGGTGTTGTTACTGTAACAGCATTTGTTGATGAAGATAACATGGCTAGCGATAGTGCTACTCTTGTTCCTACACAGCAATCTGTTAAAGCATACGTTGATTCACAAGTTGCCGCAGTAGATGACACGGTCTTAAGAGCTTCCTTTACAGCTAACTCTGTGGCCAGTTCATTCAACATTGGAACTATGCCTAGCACAGCTGGCAGAACTTATGTTGGCTCTAAACTTACTATTAAAGTTAGCACTGGTTTTGCTGGTGATAGCGTTGATGGTATTGTTGTTAATGACGGAACTAATGACTTAATGCTAGTGGCTCAAAATGATCCAACAGTTACTGGTCTTTATGTTGTTGACTTAGGAGCTGAAGGAATTGCCGCTGGAGCAACAATTAGTTGTTCTTTCAAAGCCGCTGATGGTAGTACTGCAAGTACTCCAACTAGTGGTGCATGTACGGCTACCGTTGAATATCAGTTCTATACTTAATAGATAGATAGTAAACAAACTAAAAGCACACTCCGGTGTGCTTTTTTTTGACTAGTTTATTTTTGAGTTTATTAGTACCTAGACTAAATATATATATGCCCAAAGAATATGCCTATCATAGACTAGAACACATATCAGACTTAAAAACATATAGATGGGAATTCATGCTTCCTTATTTTCTTACTAAATCACATATTTTTAGTGCCTGCTTCGAACCGCATGATGTCGTTATAGGTAATGGTGGATTAGAGCGTATTTTAGGTTTGCTGAAGTGGCTGCCAGCAGGCACTCAGGCGGTTCTACTAGCATCGGTACATTGTACAGACGAGGAAATAGCAAAATTCAATGAATTTATCCCCACGTTTAGATATGACCAAATGCTAAATGAATCGTGGAAGACACTTCCCGAGCACACTTCCTGGGATAAAAATGCAGATAAATTTGTTTGCATGAACGGTACTGCAACCAAATATAATCGGTATAGAATGATAGTAGAGATGGACAAACGTGACGTATTAAAAGATTGTGTACATAGTTTAGTGGTATTAGAAGAAAACCGAGATGCATGTCTTCAATACTTGGAAGAGGAAGACAAGGAAAAATACGCAGGTGAGGAGTTTTTTAAATACAATAATAATCCTGATAACTCTCAGTGGTTTATAAAAGCGTTACAGAACAACGAAAAATTCATGCCAACTATAACACATGGTCATATCTGTGATTCGGACATTATGACCAACAAGTTGTTCAAACTTATTACTGAATCCGGTTGGTACACCGAGAAAGAGAAAGACCTTTGCAAATTTATAACAGAAAAGACCTGGTATACTATTGGTTACAGACTACCATTTTTAATGGCTGGACAATACAGGTCATGTGAGTATTTAAGGGAGTTAGGATTTAACACTTTTGACGAATTTTTAATCAAGCCGTATGACAATATATTAAATTCTAAAGAACGTATGGATGCAATCATAGATAATGCAGAGTATTGGGTAGAAAATTTAGCAACAATGGATGGAGTGGCAGAGGCTGTAGAACATAACTACAATTTACTAGTGAAACTAGGAGAAGAAAACGAAAAGATGCTCGAACATGTATTTGTCAACATTCTCCACACGCCATACGATGCCAATGAAATCCTTACTGGCCCGGTGCTATTTGAAATTATTGCCAGATCAACAAAGATGGAAGTTCTGACCAGTAAAGAAGTTGTAAACTTGTCTAAGAAGAATGTTGGAGTACTTGAACAAATTACCGTTAACAGACCAACAAACTATAGAATACCACCAGCAATATAAAGGTTGACATCTACAGTCAATGAGTGCATAATACATACATGACTAAAGACAACGATGGCGACGGTAACGAGCCAAAAGACAACGTAGTAAATTTCCCTTCAAAACCAAAGCAGACAGACTACGATACTCATTACGACATCACTATAGAGAGTTTTGGTCCCGAAGAATTACATCAAAGAATGTCCGATTTGGACCAATCATATGAAGCATGTTTCCACTTTGCTAAGGCAATTGAGTATACCATGCACACTTACTGTACAGATTTAGAGTTGGAACGGTTACAGGCCCTGGAAATCAAGTTAAAAGAGTTATTTTTGGAGTTTTCACCAGAAAAAGGTTGACATTGGGCCCGGATTTTAGTATAATATATGCATAGGTTAAGAAAACAAACATACATTTCGTAGGAGTAATATATGGACACATTAACAGTAAGACCCAGTCAGACAAAGAACATTGTAATGCGAGCCTTTAAGGCAAACAGACCAATATTTATGTGGGGAGCACCAGGAATTGGTAAATCTGAACTAGTTGAGGGTATTGTAAAAGACTTACCCGGTAACAACTTAATGATTGATATGCGTCTAGCATTAATGGAGCCAACTGACCTTAGAGGTTATCCGTTCCGTAATACAGAAACAAATCAAATGGAGTGGGCGCCACCGGCTGACCTTCCATCAATGGAACAAGCAGAACTATACGACATGATTGTATTGTTCTTAGACGAGCTAAACTCTGCACCACCAAGTGTACAAGCGGCGGCTTATCAATTAGTCCTCAATGGTCGAATTGGACAGTACAAACTTCCTGGCAATGTAAGAATTGTAGCGGCTGGTAACAGAGATACAGACAGAGGTGTTACTTACAGAATGCCTAGTCCGTTAGCAAACAGATTCCGTCATATTAACATGGACATCAACTTCGAAGATTGGAGTGTGTGGGCTGTTAATAATAAGATACACCAAGATGTTGTTGGTTACTTAACATATAGTAAAGCAGATTTGTTTGACTTTGATCCTAAGACATCAAGTCAGTCATTTGCTACACCACGTAGTTGGTCTTTCGTAAGCGAAATACTAAACACTGAAGGCTTTGATACTGCTCCTGACTTTGAGCAGAAGGCAGAAATTGCTGGTGCAGTTGGTGAGGGCATGGCTATTAAGTTTTGTGAACATAGGAAGGTTGCTTCAAAGCTACCTAACCCAGAAGATGTTCTAACTGGTAAAGTTAAGAAGCTTGACGTTAAAGAGAAGTCGGCTCAGTACTCATTTGCAATTGGACTATGCTATGAACTAGCGGCACTCAATATTGCTGATGATGAGGTAGCATTTGACAAAGGTGTTGATTACTTCTTTGACTTTATAATGGATAACTTTGAACCAGAGCTAGTTATTTTTAGTGCTAAGAGTGTTCTTAGTGACCATGACATAGATATTAAGCCTAGGAAACTCCAGGGTAAGAAGGAGTTTAAGGAACGGTACTGGAAGTACTTGTTCCCGGCTAACTAGAACAAAAAAAACTGTTGCTGTATCCTACAGACGGTACAAGGTTACTCCGTACCGTACGTTACTCCTACAACCTAACAGCAAAAAGTTTTACCCTGCTCACAAGGCGGGGTTTTTTTTGATTAAAAGGTTGACTATAGGGCGTAATGGTAGTATAATAGTTGTATATTAAATAGAAGTGTAGGAGCTTTTTATGTCATATAGAGATACGTTAGAAGTGAAAGGACCAAAGATTACAGGAACACCTAGCGACACGGCCCACAAGGCAATTGCTAGTATTCCAGTCTCCACACTCACTGATAAAGAAGTTACTGACAGACTTATTTCAACTCGTATTAACATGTTACTGCAATGTCCGTTCTACGGCAACTTAGCATGTCGTTTAGAATTCAAAGACGCTAGTGAATGGTGTCCAACAGCCGCAACAGATGGCAAGTATTTCTACTATAACAAAGACTTTATATCAGCACTATCAATACCTAACTTAGTTTTCCTTTGGGGACACGAAGTAGAGCATTGTGTGTATGATCACTTTGGAAGACGTGGTGACCGTAATCCCATGCTTTGGAACATTGCTAATGACTATGTAGTAAACATGGATCTAGTAGAAGGTAATGTTGGTGAGAAGATTACACTAGTTGAGATACTGTTTGATTACAAGTATCGAAAATGGACTAGTGAAGAAGTATATGCCGACTTGTTCAAGCAAATGGAAGAGGAAGGTAAAGACTTCCAAGATGGAACTACACTCGACGTTCACTTAGATATGGAAGATGGCGATGACGACGATAGTGGGCAAGGTCAAGCAGGTAACGTTAATGACGGCACCAACGGACCCGTAAGATATACAGAAGAAGAAAAACGTGCTATTAAAGAAGCATTTAAGAATGCTACGGTACAGGCGGCACGTTCAGCTGGCGCTGATAACTTACCCGGTGGCATCAAACGTCTCGTAGACGATATGGTCAACCCACAACTAAGTTGGAAAGAGTTATTGCCACAGCAGATCCAAAGTGTAATGAGAAGTGACTACAGTTACAAGCAATGTTCACGTAAAGGAATGGACAGTGGCATTTGGTTACCTGGCATGGATAGAGAAGAGACAATCGATATTGCTCTTGGCATCGACACATCAGGATCAATGAGCGACGAAATGCTTAGAGATATCCTTAGTGAAACAAAAGGTGTTATGGATCAATACAGTGACTTCAGAGTACATGTATTCTGCTTCGATACTGAAGTGCATAACCCACAAGTATTCACTGAGCATAACATGGAAGAGTTTATGGAGTATGAGCCAGGCGGCGGTGGCGGTACTGACTTCGATTGTTGTTTCAATTGGTTTAAAGAAGAAGGCATTGTGCCTAAAAAGTTTGTAATGTTTACAGATGGTTACCCTTGGAACAGTTGGGGTGATGAAAACTACTGTGATACATTATTTATTGTACACGGAGGCGGACATGGTGGACAAGTTCCTACTGCACCATTCGGCATAACAGTACCATACGAGCGAGAGGGAAAAACAAAATGACAAGTTACATATTTGAAAAGTTTCATAGGTTAACTCAAGATGAGTTCGTGCTATTAAAAGGTACAGAACTTGCAGAAAAGATGTTAACTAATAAATGGTTTACTGATTGCGGCGCAGTAATAGACGTGCTAGACGAATACGCCACCGGTACATGGTGTGCTGTTAGTTACAAAGGCGGCTGGCTATTGTATCTAGCAAGTGTTGGAGACATTATCCTTGCAAAGCAATATGTTTATACAGATCCAGAACCAGCACCACCTATTCTAGGAGTCGATATAAATATTGGATATGACAACACATAAACCAATATGGTCCTGCAACGAGTGGGACCCCCTAAAAGAAATTATTATTGGAACGGCAGTTGATGCTAACATACCTAATAATGATTTAAGCCACCATGCTACTAACTATGCTAACCTAACTTCAGAAGAGTATGCACAACTGCCCAAGGGACGATACCCTGAGCATGTATACGAAGAGGCTGAAGAGGACTTAGATGCATTAGTTAATGTACTAGAACAAGCAGACGTTAAGGTTCATAGACCTGATACAAGCGTCATAGACTTCGCTAGTACTGTGAGCAACGGACTCTGGGAGTCAACACAGTACGAAGCATACTGCCCACGCGATAGTGTTACTGTTATAGGCGATACTATAATAGAAGGGGCTATGAGTTTACGAGCAAGGTACCATGAGACATTCTTATTCAACAAACTATTCAAAGAGAAGAGTATGCAAGGTGCTAGATGGCTACCAATGCCTAAGCCCATGCTACAAGATGACTTGTATAAGTTACAGCCAGGCAGAGACCCTAGTGTAAATAACAACGAGCCTATCCTAGATCCTGCTAACTTGATTAGATGTGGGTACGACATACTGTACTTGATATCAAATACGGGCAACGAGCAAGGTGCTCAGTGGCTACAGAACACACTCGGAGACGCATTTAAAGTTCATATGATGCACGATCTCTATAGCTGGGCTCATGTAGACAGTACTATTATGCCGTTACGTCCTGGATTAGTAGTGTTAAATGCTAGTAGGGTAGAGAAGGATAAAGTGCCAGAGCTATTCAAATCGTGGGATAAAATTTGGTACACTGAAGAGATGTGTGTTGGACAGCCATGCTTAGAAGACTATGCTCCGGCAAGTGAATGGATAGGTATGAACACATTGAGCATTGATCCTAACACAGTTATCGTACCAAGCGAAGAAATACACTTAATGCGAGAGATGGAGAAACATGGAGTAACTCCCGTCCCGATCCAGATGCGCCACATGAGAACATTAGCTGGTGGCCCGCATTGTGTAAGCATTGATTTAGTGCGAGAAGGCACACTAGAATCGTATAAATAACTCTTGACATACACACAGTATTTTGCTATAATAGTTATATAGAGTAAGGAGTTAGGCAGTGGGATTTTTAGTCGTAGGAGACATACATAACGAGATCGAACAGATGCAATCTGTTGTCGATTTTGCTATGGATAAGGATCTCGATCTAATTTTTGTTGGTGACCTAGTTGACTATGGTCCTAACCCCGCAGAAGTAATCAAACTTGCTAACTCATTACTTAATGCACAGTTCATAGAAGGCAATCACGATAACAAAATACATAGGTATACTAAAGGCAACGATGTAGTTATTGGTGAGAACCAACAAGGCACAGTTGATGCATTAGAAGACCCTGAAGTATTACAAGCCTGGACAGAATTGTACAACAAAATGACTTCTTATGTTTCAGTCGGAGACACTTACATAACTCACGCAGGGTTTAGTGGAGAGTTTTGGGAAGGTGTCGACAACAAGAACGTTAGGAAGACATTCATGTTCGGTGAGATAGATAACAACTTGCCGACCATTGAAAGATTCGGACAAATGTACCCACACAGAGCATACGGCTGGACTGGATCAATACCGCAAGGCAAAACTGTTATAGTTGGACACGATAGAAGTCCATTTCAGCAAGAGCCTGCATTTGATTCAAACATAAACAAAGTTGTAGTCAGTGAAAACCACTTAGGTGGTATTGTGATATTTACAGACACAGGTGCTGGTAAGGGTGGATTTGTTAGCGGTGTTATCATAGACGATGCCGGAGTTGTACAAGACTTCGTGTCATTTGAAGATGACTCTTGACCTACATGGCGTCCGTCATGCCGAAGTTGACCTTATGGTCGAAAACTTTATATTGATAAATCAATCCAACGTACCACTAACTATTGTGTGTGGTAACAGTAATATAATGATAGACATTGTGTATTCTGTGATAGAACGAATTGGATGCGAACACGTTGCAATGGACCAGTATGGTGTTATTGTAGTACGAAACGTATAAAAAACTACCAATTAATTCTAATTAAATACTCGCTTATCTATAAATAATTGCTGTACAAAAACATTTATACATAACCAGGAGCAGTAAAAATGGCACAGAAAGAAAAAGCAGTTGTTGAAGACGTAGTCGAGCAACCCGACACAGCAACTACAGAAGCAGTAGTAGGCGGAGAAGGCGCAGTAGTTGAGAGCATTTCACTAGTGGACCTTAGTAGTCTAGCACAAATTATTGATCTTGCGGCATCGCGTGGCGCATTTCGAGGAGCAGAATTAGAACCAGTTGGCGCATTGTTTAATAAATTAACAGCATTTTTAAGCTCAGTTAAACAAGCTCAAGAAGCAGCCGCAACAAACGAAGAACAAGCAGACGGAACTGATGCAGAAGCACCGGTAGAAGCACCTGCAGGAGAATAGATTATGGCAACAATGATGAAACACGTCGGTATATACGGCGAAAAACCTTGCGTAGTAGTTTTTAGAGCACTACCAGAAGAACCAACTTCAGCACTTATTTGTATAAGTAATGGCTTAGAAGGATCACTGCATGATGACGTTATGTCTGTAGTAGATAGTCCTGAAGGTCAAAACTCAAACGAAATCAGTGAAGTATTTTTTAGACGTAGATTAAGCGATGGCGAGAACATGCTTGAAGCACTACATTCTAGAAAGAAATTGTTAAAAGTACCAGTCGCTATGGTAAAGTTAACTCCACTACCTAACCAACAAGTAGAACTTGCTGAGATTAATAAGCAATTAAGCCAAATTACATCAGGTAGTAACCCAGCGTTGAAGACAGAAGCCGCATTGAATCCAATTGCAGAATCGCAAGTGGCTAATATTGCTCCTGTTGAAGCGGACAACAGTCCTGAAGGAATTGCTAAAAGTTTAATAGCACAATCAGAACTTATCGAAGCAGACGCAAATGCAATGTTGAGTGATGCTCAAGCCAAGTTGGCACAAGCATACGAAATGGCACCAGATTTGAAGCCTAAAAGAGGCCCAGGTCGACCGCCAAAAACTGATACAGTATAGTACCAGTTAACTAACATAACTGTAGGGTTAAAGGAGATAGCGTGTCAGCTCACGACATTAAGATATTATTGGTTGCGAAGCATAGTAAGAATAAGAAGTTTGAGTCGTTACTCAAGGAAGTCTTTCCTACAGAAATACCAGTCGAGCTGATCGATCAGGTAGTTTTAGAGTTTGTTGATGGAACACAGGCAAAGCTGGATCACACTGAGCTCAAAGATCCATTACCAACTGCCCCTAATAAAACTTGGGCGACGATGATCCAAGCATTTGCCAATGTTAAACAGATTACTATTGTGGTTGATGTTAACAATGTGGAGCAACAAACTAATAAGAAAGTTAAAGACGTTCTAGGAAAACATTTCGACTAATGAAGATTGCAGTTACAGGACATACAAGTGGAATAGGACGAGCGGTCCATGACATGTGTGACCTTACATTGGAAGGACAAAATACCGTCCGTGGCTATTCAAAAAGCAACGGATGGAATCTTGCTGAAGACAATGGCGACAAGTTAATCCAAGAATTAGTTGACTTTGATCCTGATGTACTTATAAACAATGCATGGTATCCTGGTATACAAACTAAGATACTGACAACACTGTTCGATGAGTGGAAAGGAAAACCAAAGAAGATTATTAATATAGGGTCCATTAGTGGATATCTATCAGGCATCGTAGATGATAGTGATTACATGACTGATAAACTAGAACAGGCGCAGTTTATTATACGGAACAGTTTTAGAGATGGCACAGATCATCAGATTAAGATGTTCAATATCAGTTTTAGTTTCGTTAATTCTCCTCTACTCACAAGAGTTAGTATTGCAGGTAACACAGATCCAGAGAAGATGATTGATGTCATGGATGCCGCTGAAATCATACTAGACTGTATGGACGACAATGATAAGACGTATGACATAGTAGAGCAAGTTATCCAATGTAGGGCCTTAACAAGCGAAGAATTAGTAGCAAACTTCATGACCGGCGCTAGAAACATGGCAAAACACATCATTCGTAGCGATCGAGCTATAAAAAAATCAACAAACTCAAGCACTTAGCACCTTAAAAATACCACAAATAGTGGTAAAAAAGGTTGACTCCGGCCCTAAAACCTTGTATAATATACACATATTAAGCAATAAAGGAAAGGGCATTTATGTACAACATTTACCAAATCAAACTAAGCGAAGCAGTATACACTCATGTGAATGGTCCAGAAGGCGGACATTCAGAGACTGCTAAGAAGTTTCCAGAGTACAACACTCATATGGAAGTAATGCACAAAGGTTCAAAAGGATATACTCCTGAGATGTTTGCACATTACAGCAAGGTATGTGAAGTTGCTAACTTTGAAACAGAAGGTAGTAAGTTAGAAGAAGTGTTCAAAATCTTAAACGGTTACTACTTTGATGAAGACACTGGCACAGACGAAACATTTGATGCTTTCGTTAGTGGTTTTAAAATGAGAACAATCACTCGTAAGAACGGAGAGGTTGTAACTTTCAGAGACATGCATTCACTATCAGTTGGTGACATTGTTGAAGATACTTCAACTGGTGAGTTCCACATAGTAGACGGCATGGGCTTTAAGCAAATTCAAACAACTGAGATGGAGTTAGCGTAATGGTAGTATTCGAAGGTGACTACATTAGATTGCATGGGGCAAACGATTACTTCCGTGTTGTTGGCATAGTTGACAATTACCACGTGAAGTTAGATAACGGATTCACAGTTGAAGCAGATGACAAATATATTGCTAAGGTGCAATCTGAAGAAGAATTTATAGCGGATGGCGGCGCCACGCAACAAGAGATCATTAAACATGGCAACTAAGTATATTATAACAGACATCGATGGCGTTGTCTTAGATTGGGAAGAAGGCTTCAGCATTTGGATGGAGCATCATGGACATGAGAAGGTAGAAGGCTACCAGTTCATTTACAGTATTGGAGATCGTTATGGCATGAGCCGTAACCAAGGGCATAAACTTGTTAAGCAATTCAACGAAAGTGCGGCAATTGGGTTCCTACCTCCATTGCGTGATGCACAATACTATGTAAAACTCCTTCACGAGAAGTATCGTTACAAGTTTATTGCCCTAACAAGCCTGAGCTTAGATCCGTATGCAAAATACCTAAGGGAAAGAAACCTTAATAAGTTAATGGGTGATGCGTTCGAAAGAGTTATTTGTTTAGACACTGGTGCTGATAAAGATGATGCACTAGCAGAGTTGGCAGGTTATGCCAAATACAAAAATTGTTATTGGATTGAGGACAAGCCTAGCAACATCGATGCAGGCAACAAAGTAGGCTTCCAAGGCATCCTAATGGAGCATGGTCATAATATGGATAGCGGAGTAGATGCTATTGTTGTTAAAAATTGGGAAGGCATTTATAACTTGCTAACAGACGAGACTCACAACAAACCTATTCAATATACTAGATAAGGAACATATCATGCGATTATATACCGGAAAAGAAGTTATTGCTCATGCCGTTGCTGTTGATAGACATCAAGGATTCAGGTATATTAAGTCGCATGAAGTTAGAGAATCTAACGGAGAGAAGGCTAACTTCAGCCTATTAATCCATTCATTAAAGGACCCTAAGACGTCAGTAGTAGGTCCCATTACTGAGCAGGACTATGTTACAGCAGACTTAATCGTTGAATACTTCGAAGGACTAGTGTTTAAGGCTATGCAACGTGAGTTGAGTGAGTATGAAAAGAAGATTACCGACCTTATTAAAGCAGATGACATCAGTCTACAAGGCAGAGACGACAGGCTTCCTATCGTTGGGTCGTTACCTAACGTGTATAGAAACAATAACAAGCATGATATTTGGGCAGAGGAAGAACAAAGCCTGCGTAAGACATCAGAGTATGAAGGTGAACTACGGGTTAGAACAGAGTTCAGTGGTGTTATTAAGATGTCACGTTTTATGAACAGGACTAATAGTTTATTGGTTGCTGTACTAACTGACAAGGGTAACATTGTTAAGTTCTTCTATGATTTATACAGACGCTCCCCTGAGTTTGAACCTAAGACTGCACTCGCAGAGGGCAACACTATTAACTTTGTGGGATATGTTAAAGGTCATGACGTTTCTAAGTACTCTAAATGTAAAGAGACATTTATTAATAGGGTCAATGTTCATACAGAAGATAAATAGTATTATAACTTAGAACTAGAAACTTTAGGGTTTTTAGACTGTTAACAATAACAGATCGGAGTATAATATAATGGCAGTATTCATAAATGCCAAAGGTACCACAAATACGAGTTACCAACTCGGTAAACGTGGTGGCAAGATCTTTGGAGGCGTAGCAACACCCACAGCTAATGACGTTAGCACAGGCGATATTTGGTTAGATAAATCTAGCGAACTAACTAAAATTGCAACAAAAACTGGTGGCGCTGTTACTTGGAACACAATTTTAACTACAGATGTTACTGACTTAGTAGTCAAAGGTAATCTAGTAGTTGAAGGCACAACCACTACTATTGATTCTACGACCATTCAAGTACAAGAAAGTTTGATCTTTGAAGGTTCGGCTGCCGATGATTACGAAACTACTCTAACAGTAACAAATCCAACAGCAGACAGAACTATTACTATACCCAATGCCAGTGGTACATTACTACTTGGTGGTGCAGTAGCAGTTGAAGACTTTGCTTCGTCAGCGTATGTTACTCAAGGTGAAACTTGGAACAGTGACGACAGCGAGTTTGCCACAACAGGTAGAATAGACCAGATGATTACTAGTGAGATTGCTAATGCAAGTATTATGCATGCCACTGGAGTTGAATCATTTGCTGGACAAAAAACATTCACCACAGGTATTACATTAACTGGTGCAACTGTAACTGGACTTAAAACTTCGAGTGTTACAGAAGAAACTAACTTATATTATACCGATGCTAGAGTGCAAACTGTTATAGGCACTAATACTACAGATAATTTAAGCGAAGGATCAGGAAACTTATACTTCACCAACCCAAGAGCACGTGGAGTCATTAGTGTAACTGATAATTCAACTGCTGGTAATGAACTTTCATACAATAGCTCAACTGGCGTAATTGTTTGGGAAGGCACTATAACTAATACTACAAACGTGGATAAGGTCACAGCATTATCATTTGGAGCATTAACAGACTACGGATTAGTAAGCGGCGGCACAACACTCACGAGTGATTGGGGTAACATTGCTTCAGCTAATGTTACATTCAGCGACACAGGATATCTACAAGTCAGTAGCGGCTTACCACAACTACCTAATTATACAGTAGCAAGTTTACCTAGCTCAGTAAGTGCAGGCGACTTAGCACTATGTACTGATGAATCAGGCGGTGCAACTGTTGTATTTAATGATGGTACTAATTGGCGTAGAATGGCTGACAGAGCTATTGCTAGTTAAGACTCGCATTTCCATCTAATCATACAAGACATTCTTTTATCACCCTTAATATTTGTTGGTGCTTGATGCCACGACTGATCATGATTGGTTGTTATAAACATTGTGTTAGGTAAGAAAGGCACAGTGAGTTCGTACTTCCAATTATGCTCTTCATCTTTGTGTGCTATACAAGGAGCGGGTATTAGATCAGACTTAACAGCATGTTGATCTAAGTTACCGCCTAGGTATGTATATAAGTTAGTACCGTAATGTTTTTGGCTGTTGTCTACTGGCAAATAAATCATAGCACTAATAGTAAATGAAAAGCCATGAAACTCATCTCTGTGTATATCATTCTCTAAAAAGTGTTCGTTGTATTCCCAGAATGTTACACTTGGCTCTGGTGCTGTAGTATTTTTAACGCCAAACTTCTTAGCAATGGCAAAGAACAAGTTATCCATTCCTTCTTTGTATAGAGCTTGATCACTTATTACTTCATTCGTAGTTAATGTCCATTCTTGCCTGCCGCCATCGACGTTGTTCCAATATTTTAAGTTGCTCTGGTCTTGGAAGTTTGAAAACTTGCGGTAGTCATTGCTACGAATAACTTCTTTAACGTACATATGGGGCCATGGGTGAGTAAGCAAGTCTGATTGCTCTACTTGGTGTAGCATATTATCCAGTTGCTGAATAAAATCCGTATACATGTTTCCTCCGTATGTCTTTATTAATTATAGGACTACTATGCCAAGCCTTTGCGGATCGTGGTATAAAATAAGCAGTGCCATTAGTGAATGGCAGTTGGTCTATAAGTGTACAGTTTTCTCTAATTAAACTTTTAGTTAAGTCTGATTCAAATACATTTGGTTGCCAAAACTGTGTACCGAACTCTGATACTTGGTCATCGCCAGGCAAGTACATACCAAATGTAATGCCAAACTCATCACTGTCCACATGTACATCGTTAACTGTAAACTTGTTACTGTCTTCCCACAACCAAACATTGCATTCATGCTCTTGATGTATTTCAAACTTGTCTGCTATAGCCATTCTAATGTACTCGTGGTTGAATACTAAGTCATGTAACTCCTGATATGCAGGATTGCAGTCTATGTTTGCTTGTAGTCTTCCTTTAACTTCTGGCGGCAAAAACTCTGTGGGCCAGTTAGCCGTAAGTTTATCTAGCAAATCGGGAGCAATAAAGTTCTCTATAACTACTTTGCCTTGAGATATTTTAGAGTTGGCTATTGCTTTTAGCGAATGCATTGTGTATTGATGGAATTGTATATCGCCTATGCTTTCAACACTACCACCTTCAAGTAAGATAGGTAGCCTAGGATACCAAGGTTCAGCATCCATAGGTAAATGTGTACAACTATTCATTAGTCCACATTGTTTACATTTTATTCTGGGATAGTCTGGATCGTATTCGAACGGATGAAATGGAATACCTTGCTTATTCCTAGCCAATGTTAAATCTCTATGCTGGCTTCGAAGCTGAAGGTGAGGTCGTCGAATTCTGCAAATAATATTTCACTAATCTCATCACCTTCTTCAGGGACAATCATTTCATCTAATACTATTTCGTATATGAAAAGATCTCCCTGGTCGTCTTCGTCTGTATATGATATAACTTCTATGCCTACTTGTTCTTTCTCTTGGTCATACGCAGTTAATAGTTTGGTGGCGACAACACTTTGTACGATATCGAAGTACTCGATAACGTCATCGTCGGTTAACTCTTCTCGAGTTATCATTCTTGTAAAGTGTTTAATAAAAGCCATTATGATTATTTACCTTTGCTAAATGCCTGAGCACCAAAGAATGCGGCAACAATACCAGCTACTGCAACAAAGTATGTTGGTGCCATTGAACCAAGTGTTGCCTGAGCTTCGCTTAGTCCTGCCAAACTGGCAAAAACTACCGCGAAAGGGTA
>TARA_B110000503_G_scaffold55458_1_pt1 | contig 20677 bp, 13 predicted proteins | sample TARA_B110000503 | Tara Oceans TARA_B110000503 (sample SAMEA4397472) | marine metagenome | biome: Polar Biome; feature: [SRF] surface water layer (ENVO:00010504); material: water (ENVO:00002006), including particulate matter (ENVO:01000060) such as... | depth 5 m | reverse complement strand
ATTACAGACGAATGTATTAACTGTGGCGCTTGTGAACCAGAGTGCCCGAACAATGCGATTTACGAAGGAGCTGACGAATGGCGTTTTTCTGACGGAACCGCACTTGAAGGAACATTTACCTCTAAAAGTGGATTGACTACCGATGCAAATGAACTACAAGAGCCGATATCTGACGAAGTATATTACATTGTGGCAGACAAGTGTACCGAATGTGTTGGATTTCATGATGAACCCCAATGTGCGGCTGTTTGCCCCGTAGACTGCTGTGTAGATGACGATAACTGGCGCGAAAGTGAAGCAGAATTATTTGAGAAGAAAGACTCATTGCATGTAACAGATTAAGTAGTGTCCCTTTTAAAAGGGACAACAGCAACCACATAATTACTTATAACTTGGCGTAAAACCCACCTGATAAATTGCTGTTGTCTGCTTATAAAAATCAAAAGAGCAAGTGCTTTAACTTTTAGAAAATTAGAAGAATCAATTGGCTGAAAAAATATTTTAAACCCTCTTCATGAAAATAAATGACACGCAAAAGGTTTAAATTTAAGTATCGTTTATAAAATGGAAGATAAAATCATTAATAAAGTAGCAAAAAGCGGCATCATTAACATCAATCTTGAAACATTTTATCCTGAGGGAGCACGCGTTATTTTTGATATTAAAGCACTTTTATATGAAGGTCTAATATTGAAAGAAAAAGATTTTCGTGCCTTCATAAAAAATGAAGATTGGAGTGCATACCAAGACAAGTATGTCGCACTTATTTGTTCTGAAGACGCGATTGTTCCTACTTGGGCATACATGCTATTCGCTACACACCTAACCCCTTTTGCAAAAAAAGTGGTTTTCGGAGATTTAGAAACACTTGAAACCGTTTTGTATCATGAAATCCTTAATAAACTACCAATGAACGCGTACAAAGATGCGCGCGTAGTTATAAAAGGATGTGGTGATTTGCCTGTTCCTGTGGCTGCTTTTGTAGAAATTACCCGGCTCTTACGACCTGTTGCAAAAAGCATTATGTACGGCGAAGCTTGCTCTATGGTGCCTTTGTATAAGCAACCCAAACAATTTTAGTAGACAACTTGCAAAAAACAGGACTAGGAACTGACAAAAAAAACAAAAATGGAGGAAATAATTAAAAAAGCTAACGATAACCGTATAAAGATTAAATTAGATTACAAAACCACAATAATTATTGGAAGTATGGATGCCTTCAAAATAAGGAAAGATAAATATCCTGAAGCCCTCTTAATTTAGTAAAACAGGTATAACAGAAAAAAGATTGAGGTAACTTCAAAAAGTATGTGATTTACAAGAAGTAGCAGAAAGAATTACGGTGGTCAAAATAATTGATAATTCAGAAATAAAGGAATAAAATATTTCTTCTTTTCGTAATACTATTTAAAAGAATAAGCCCTTTTAAGACAGCCCTTGTAAAAGTAATTATTTTCAGGATTCATATTTGATAACTTGCTGAATCACACAAATAAAAAAGTGTCAGCGTAAACTTTATAAGCAATGAAACTACAAAACGTAAGTCAAAAATTGATTAGTTCTCATCTTATTTCTGGTGAGATGACACCCGGAAGTGAAATCGGATTAAAAATTGATCAGGTATTATTACAAGATGCCACAGGTACTTTGGTAATGCTAGAATTGGAAGCCTTTAATTTAAATAAAATTAAACCAGAGGTCGCGGTGCAATATGTGGATCACAATCTGCTCCAAACAGATTATAAGAATATGGATGACCATCTATTTCTAAAATCGGCAGCTGCAAGATTTGGATACTGGTTCAGCAGATCAGGAAACGGAATAAGTCATGTAGTGCATATGGAGCGGTTTGGTAGACCGGGTAAAACGCTATTGGGTTCAGACAGCCATACTCCTGCTGGAGGTAGTATTGGAATGCTTGCCATCGGTACGGGTGGGTTGGATGTAGCGATGGCATCCGCAGGTGAACCGTATTTTGTTAAAATGCCAAAAGTGATGGGTATTAAACTCGTTGGGAAGTTGCCGAATTGGGTCAGTGCCAAAGATATAATTTTAGAAATGCTTCGCAGGTATGATGTGACTGGAGGGCGAGGATATATCTTAGAATATTACGGACCTGGGCTGAAATCTCTCAGCGCATGGGATCGTCATGTCATCGCTAATATGGGAACAGAAACTGGGGCTACAACTTCGGTGTTTCCTTCAGATAAAATCACCCGAGAGTTTCTTAGACAAGAAGGAAGGGAAGACGAGTGGATAAAATTAGAAGCCGATGAAGGTGCAACATACGATCTCAATATTGAAATAGATCTAACAACACTAGAACCTTTAATTGCACTTCCTGGCAGTCCAGGAAATGTTGTATCCGTTAAAGAAGTGAGCGGGTTAAAAATTAACCAAGTTGTTATTGGCTCTTCTGCAAATCCGGGATTACGTGATTTTTGGATGGCTTCTCAAATTGTAAAAAATCAAGTTATTTCTCCTGATGTCTCTTTGGATATCAATCCTTCCTCTCGCCAAGTGTTAGAAAACTTAACAGAAATGGGAGCTCTTGGACCTTTGATTGCTGCTGGCGGACGCCTTCACCAATCCGGTTGTATGGGATGTATTGGTATGGGGCAAGCTCCTGCTACCAACACGATCAGTATCCGAACAATGCCACGTAATTTTCCAGGACGCTCGGGAACACTTGACGACCAAGTATACCTATGCAGTCCAGAAACAGCCATAGCGGCTGCAATTACTGGAAAAATAACAGATCCCCGAGATCTCGAACTTCGAATGAATTTTAGATATCCAAAATGGGAAGAGCCAACGCAAATCAAAATAAATAAAAAGCTGTTGATTGCTCCTACGAAAGCTTCTTCTGAATTGTTAAAGGGACCAAATATTAAAACCCTTCCTGATTTTGAAGAACTTCAAGATGTACTAGAAATCCCAATCCTATTAAAAATGGGTGATGACATCTCAACAGATGGTATCCTGAAAGCAGGTGCAGATGTACTGCCGTTGCGCTCAAATATTCCAGAGCTAAGTAAATATGCATATTATGCCATTGACCAAAGTTTCTATGATCGCGCTATTCAAAATCAAAAAGAACATACAGGATTTTGTGTTATCGCAGGCGAAAATTACGCACAAGGTTCAAGTAGAGAGCACGCTGCACTATCTCCTAGGTATCTTGGACAGAAGTTTGCTATTGCAAAATCTTATGCTCGTATCGGTTGGCAAAACTTGATTAATTTTGGTATCATTCCTTTCGAATTCAAAAACACAAGTGACTGGGACAAACTAGCACAAGATGATATTTTACGAATAGAAGGTTTACGGACAGCCATCCAAAATAGGGATTCAATAACAGCAATTGTAGTTGGAAAAAATATTAAAATTCCACTTGAATACAACATTAGTGAGCGACAAGTAGCACATATATTAAAAGGCGGTATTATTAATTTTGTAAAGCAAAAATAATTTTTAAGCATACTATTCTTAAATGGCGCTTCTAAACATTAGATTTTTTTAGGTGAACGATAAAATAAATGAAAACAATGAAAGAACCGAGTATTGATATAAAACACATCGCAACACTTAAGGGACACAGTGGTTGTGTATATGCAATGGATACAGGTTTCTCTGAACACACTATTTTTACAGGGGGCAGTGATCGATATATTGCATTGTGGAATTTAGAAACGCTACAAGCTGAAAAATTTTCAGCAGCCTTGCCCGCAGCTATTTATGCCATTTGTCACATTCCTGAAAAAAATATTTTACTTGCAGGAACAACTACCGGTGCCATTCACATTCTTGATTTAAATAAAAAAGAAGAAATCAAAATACTACAGCACCACAGAGGACCTGTTTTTGACATACAATATTCATTAAAAACCAATTGCTTTTATACCGCTGGTGGCGCCGGTAATTTTGCCGTTTGTTCTCTTGATACTTTGTCATTGCTACTAATGAAAAAACTTTCATATGACAAAGCACGCAGCATTGCTTTTAATGAAGAGACTTCAGAAATTGCGGTTGCCTTGGGGGATTCTAATGTGCTCATATTTGACCTTTTTACCTTGGAACATAAAAATGATTTTATTGCACATCAAGTAGGAGAAAAAGTTGTGGGCGCAAATATTGTGCGCTACAGCCCCGATGGTAAATTCCTATTAACAGGCGGAAGAGATGCACATTTGAATATTTGGTCTGTTGAAAATTATGAATTAATAAAGTCTATTCCTGCACATAATTGGGCTATTTACGATATCGTATTTAATCCTGATGCCACTTTATTTGCCACCGCCAGTCGTGATAAAACAGTCAAAATTTGGGATGCAAAAACATACCAAATTTTAAAACGCATCACAAAATTAAATTTTGAAGCACATACCCACTCTGTAAATAAATTAATCTGGAGTACGTTTCGTAATTATCTAGTTTCTGTGGGCGATGACAAAATGGTAATGATTAGAGAAGTCAATAGAAAATAACATACAAAAAGAGTCCAACTTCACATTAAAAAGAAACAAATTTTAGAAACTTTAAAAGAATGCAAAAGGCCTATCGTAAAGGTGGCAAATGTTAAATGAAATAGAATACAATAACAAATATTACCGAATAAGTAGCCAATTAAAGGAGCTGTAAAAATGATTTTTTTAAATAAGACGCCGTTTGCACCTGTTATGGGAACAAGTGCAGCGTTTATTAGGAATCTCTTTTAAAAACCTAGAGTTTATTTTAAATCTAAAATACGAACCACGTACCCAGAACATTTAATAGTACCTATAAACAAGAATTGATTGCCGTTGGTTTTGAAGACCTGCGCAACGCTGAAGAAGTCACTGCAATACTTCAATCAAAGGGCACCGCACTATTTGTAGTTAATTCCGTTTGCGGATGTGCCGCTGTAGCTGCGCGCCCCGGAATAAAACTTTCATTGGAAACCACTAAACGTCCCAATCGAATTGCAACTGTATTTGCAGGCTTTGATACCGAAGCAACAGAAGAGGTAAGAAAACATTTTCTACCCTTTCCTTCGTCGTCCCCTTGTATCGGTATCTTTAAAGATGGCAAGTTGGTTCATTTTGTAGAACGACATCATATAGAGGTAAGCTCAGTAGCATTAATTTTTGAGAACTTAAAAGCTGCATTCGAAGTCTATTGTTAATCAAAAAAGAACCCTATATAAAAAGTATTTAGAAGGTTCCTATGCATCCATAGCTTTAGAAAAATACAGACAAAGTAAATATTAAAAAAAACAGGTGTCTATGGGATATAGCCTTGTTTATTTATAATTAGTGAGATAATTCACCAGAAAAAACAAACCAATGACCCCTAGGATTGAACAGTTACAAGCATTTTTAAAAGAGGAGCACGATACTTCTTTTTTAAAATGTAAACTGCCATTAGAATATGTTAAAATTGAGAAATATGACCTTGCAAAAAACTGTTTTGTGAAACTCATAAAGGATGATAAGAATTATGTAGCAAGCTATTATCAATTAGGAAAAATATATGAAGCGTTGAATGATTTAGAGCATGCTTCCGAGATTTACAAAAAAGGCATTGAGATTGCAGAAAGAATTGAAAATAAAAAAACGCTTTTAGAATTAAAAGAGGCGTATCATCTATTAACCGATAATGACGAAGATGTCTATTAATTGCCATCTCTATTCGAAATAGAAAAAAGTAGCACTATAGACACAACAAAAATTGCAACCATCGCATCACAATGCTATAAAACAAGGCGTACAAAATTTTCAGCGGAGGGTTATTCTATTCCCAAAACTAACACATAGGATCCTAAAGACCCCGTATATGAAATTTAATGGTATCTTTAATAACAAAAGTACTGCGCTTTAAATCATAAAAAAACTACTCTAATTGCTTAAAGTAGTTTTCTAGTTTCTTTATTTTCTTATGCTTGCCAGCACTCGTTGCAAACTATCGAGAACCGGGAAAATTTTAAATCAATTATTTTATCACCAAGTTTTAATCTTCAAAGACTAGATTGGTATTGTTATTTTTAAAAATAATTTCACTTTCTTTTGAAAGATCTTTAGAGTTTCTAATAAATTTATTCGCTTTAATAACCGTATTTAGAGAACATTCTATGGATAGTGCAAGTTTGTTATATAAAAACGTATTATTTGTAATGGTCATATTTTCTAGTCCTTGCCATTCAGTTACTTCAACACCATTCCATTTACCTTTTGCTTCTAGATTTTTTAGTTTATTTACTTTTAAACGAATTGTAGCGCCATTATATTCCTTTAAATAAGTAGCATCATAGCCACAATTATTAAAAATATTTTTATTTATTTTAACATGATGTGCCACAAAACCTTCGCCCCAATCTGCACCGTTATATACACTTATTGCAGATTGACTTAAGTTTTCGAATAAATTACGTTCAATAATCCCGTAAGAATTTTGTAATAATATCCCATATCTTCTGGCATTTCTAAATGTATTATTCCTAATGACAAATGACTCATTAGATTGTGTATCTACGTAAGCAATATCATTTACTTTAGTATCACCCACATCTAAAGTTTGTTCTATGGGAGTTTCTAAAGTGATATGCATTTTCCTATCTCCTAAAAATTTATTTTCGGCAACTTCAAACTCGCCAATTAAAATTCCTTCTCTTGGATTAAAAATTCTGATTATATCGCCTTTTTTTACTCCTTGCTTTACTACTAATTCTGTAGATGACTTTTGTTCTAAAATAGGTGCTCTAGTAGCTTTCATATTAATGGCATCATCACTATAACCTTCAAAAAAACTATTTTCTATCCAAGGTCCAAAAGTGCCTCCATTAATATGAAAACAATCTGCATTCGCACTGTGAATTCTTCCTGGTTTTAATTTTACCTTACAACCAATTACGTTCCATTCTTCCATGCTATTTGCAGAATAACTACCTGCAGGACTTGTGTAACTTGTTATGTTTAAATAAGTAATATTTTTACTAGCAGCTGTATTAAAAATAGTTCTTCCATTTGTTCTTGCAATGTGAACATAAGGGTCACCAATTTCTAAATGTTTAAGCCAATTAAGGCCTTTTAGTTTTAAGCGAAATAAATTTGGGGATAATTCTTCAAAATCTTTAGTAGCATATAAATTTGGAGCAGCATCCTTTAGTTTACCAGGAATATTAGCATCCATTACCATTCCCCAAACTCCATTTGCTTTTTGAAACATTTCATGAATTAATTGCGGGAAACCTGCATCTATTTTTAAATCAAAAAATCGTTCTTTAAGATCTACATTTACTATTTTCCCTTGTGTAAAAGGCAAAGGATCATAATCGATGAATAAATCTTTTACAATAATATTGTTACTTTTAAATATAGAGAAAAACCCCTTTAATGGATCGTGAATAATTATTTCTGCTCCATTGCCTTCTATTAAAATATTATTACCATTATTTAACGTTATTAGGTGCGATTTTTTGTCTTTTTCTGTACTAAATAAATCGTAGGTTCCTTTTTTAAAAATCAACTTAATATTTGCACCCGTTAACGATATTTTTTTGCAAAATTTTAAGGCTTTCATTATCGCTTGTGTATCGTTTTTACCATCGTCAGGAAATCCTCCAAAATCAGAGACATTTACATCTACGCTTGTAATCATATCAACCAAAGGCAATTCTCTTCGCTTTCTAAAAAAATCTGGTTGTGAGAATTGAGATTGCCCGTAAGTTAAAAACCCAACAAAACATAGTAAAAACATTAAAAGTGTTTTTATCATCCTTTTATTTTTTTAAAATTTTTTTAGTGATAGTTCCTTGATTGGAAATTATATTAAATAGATAAATACCTTTATTAAGACTGCTGATATCTATTTTACTAAACTCATAGCTACTATTTTTGAATTGATTAGATTTAACTAATCTACCTGAAACATCATAAATTGACCATTTACCTAGAGACATTTCACAGGTATTATTAAAATTAATACGATTCTTATCTACAATAAAATCCCAACACTGTTTTTTAAATTCGTTGATAGATAGATTGCAGTTTGTGTCATTAGCTTGAGTTACATTTGAATTGTTGGTTAAAGTAATTCTACCTAAATCGCTACCATTAAAAGAACTGTTTGGGTTTATGGTGTTGCATTGAATTAAACCCGTATTGACATTTCGCATAGCAATCCCTTTCTTGTTGTAACTAATGTCGTTATTAGTAATGGTAATATTTTCAATGCCTTGCCAGCTAGTAGCTTCTGCATCACAATTTGTTTGATTTGCAAAACAATTAGCCGCTAATTTTGCTAAATATACTGCAATTGCTGCAGATTTAGGATCTTCTAAATAACTAGTGTCGTAACCACAATTTCTAAAGATATTGTTATGTATTTTAATATGTTTGGCTACAAAACCTTCTCCCCAACCTGCAGCATTTTGTATTTTTATTCCTCCTGTACTCAAGTTTTCAAATAAATTATTTTCAACTAATCCATAATTACCTTGAATTAATAAGCCATAACGTCTTGCATTTCTAAAAATATTATCTCTAAGAATAAAAGATTCACTAGATCGATTTTCTATATAACATCTATCATCTGATTGATGGTCATTACCACTAATGGTTGTTATATTTATTGCTTTAGATAAAGTTGCACTAAATTCGTTATTTCCTAAATTTTGAACTGCAGTAACATTTGCGGTTCCTAGATTTATTCCATCTCTTGGATTATAAAATCGTAAGGTATCTCCAACAATTACATCAAATTTTAATTTAATTTGATTGGGTGCTTCTGCAGAAATAATTTCCCTTCTAGTATGTTTTAAATTCATAGCGTCATCACTATAACCTTCAAAAACAGAACCCTGTATCCATGGCCCAATAAAACCACTATTAATATGAAAACAATCTGCGTTTGCGGTATGCAACCTTCCAGAGTTTGGTTTAAATATTAATTTACAATTCAATACGTTCCATTCTCTATTGTTAGATCCATTGAAAGAACCTGCAACACTAGCATAACAGGTATTTCTTAAATAGGTTACTTGTTTACAATCATTTGTAGTAAATGTTGTTTTGCCATTATATCTTGCTATAAACACAAACTTATCGCCAACTTCCATATAATTTAAATGATCTGGGTTGGATAACCTGTATCTAAAAGTTCTAGATGTTATAAATTGGAATGCATCATCAAAAGTGCTGATTAAGTTTGGTGCGCCTTCTTTAAGACTTCCATCTGTATTTTTTAACATTCCCCATCTTTCAGGTGCATTTCTAATATGAGGTCTATTCATCATTGGAAATCCTTCATCAATTTCTAAATAAAAATTACCTTGACCTGGATTTTTTTGCACAACAGTTCCTTGTGTAAATGGAAGCTCATCATAATCAATAATAAAATCTTTTATGATTATATTTTCAGAATTTGAAGTTCTCATAAATCCAACTGTTGGGTTATGTAACATTATTTCTGCATTGTTGCCATTAACTATAATATTATTTGCTCTATCTATGAAAAATGTATGTGTTGCTTCATCTGCACCGGCAACATTATAAACTCCCGTCTCAAATTTTACTTCGATAGGATTACTTGCGCTTGCATTATCTTCTGCAAATTTTAAAGCGGTGGTAATTGCTTGCGTATCGTCATTGTCGTCGTTAATAATGGCTCCGTAATCAGATACATTAATGGTAGTAGTAGTAGTAGAAAGTTCTATTAATGGTAATTCTCTTTTTATTCTAAAAAAATCTGGAACTTGATCAAAAGTTATTTGCTGCGCAAATGAGGCATTGCTAAAAGTACAGATTAAAATACAAGTAACTTTAAATTGCCATCCAATTATAAAAAACTTTCTACTGCCCATTAAACTATTGTTTTATAAATCTTTCTGAAGCTTTTCCTTCAATTGTTAAGATATAAATACCCGCTTTAAAATTTGAAACATTGATTTCTTGAAATTCATTGTTTCTAGAAACGCTTTGTACTTTTTGTCCTAAAATATTGAAAATTTTATATTCAGTGATTGGCACTTTAATTTGTAATTTTTCATTTGAAATTACAGAAGGAAAAGATAATCTTCCTTTACTTTGATAGTCATAATCTTCAATAGAGAGTGAAGAAGCTACTACTAAAGTTCCATCAGTTTCTAAAGCCAGTGCTTGACCACTTCCAACACCGTCTGCTGTAATTTGAGTTAATTGAGTAGCTGTTAAACCACTATTATCTGTACCAAATTTAATAACTCCTTCTTTAAAACCTATAATATTTAAGGTTCCTGTATTCCATTCTACCTCAGCACTATTTGCAAAGAAAAGTTCTGTAACACTATCATCTATATCTAAATTTAAAGTTCCATCAGCAGTACCTCCATCAAAGGTAATAGTTCCAATAGCATTCTGATTTTTATTCACATCAAAAGTGAAAGAACGATCTCCATTTATAGCAGTATTTCCTCTAAAGACATTGACTGTGTTTACCTGAATAGAACCACCTATTGCATTTACCTGTATTTTTCTATCAGTTGGCAAAAAAGTATTACTATCGGCAGTATTTACGATAACTGACGCATTCGCACCTACCCAAACAAAATCTCCTTCGTAACCTGTATTATTAGAAGTAGCACCAAAAGTACTAATGGTATTTGCATTAACTCTTAAAGGTGCAGTACCAGCAAGGCTACCATTGAAGCTAAAATTATTATTTGATCCAGTTCTTGTTTCTAATGGCGTATTTAAAGTTAACACAGAACCATTAGAAAAAACCATTGCGTTGCCACTACCATTCTGGTTTCTCATTAAAGTGTTACTTATACCAGCCGTAGTAGTATTATTGATAGTTAAATTTCCTTTAAATATGAAGTTGACGTCATTATTAGAAGCATTCTCGATACCAAATACTGCATTGGCCGCTGCATCAATAGTTAATATACTTCCTCCTGCTACTGCAGCTATTTTATCAGTAGCTGTGGAACTTGCACCTATCTCAAAAGTAGTTTGTATTTTTAAAACAGTAAAGTTTTGGTCTACTAATGATTCTGCAAGTGACGATAAACGAACTGTATTAGTCGCTGCTGGAATAACTGATAAATCCCAATTATTAGGATTAGACCAAAGAAGATCTCCTCCTCCATTATTGAAATTAATGTTTTGAGCAAAGCCTAAAAATGTACTCATTAATAAAGCTAAAGAAAGGTAAAATTTTTTCATAATTATTGGTTTTAAATTAATTGTTAATATCCTTGATTTTGGTTCAAATTTGTATTTAAGTCTAACTGCCTCGTTGGTAGTGGGAACCAAACTCTTTCTTCTTTCCAGTTGGCTTGTATAGTTGGTACGGTATTTCTATTGTAAAACCCTTCTATAATAGATAGATTATTTATGATTTCATCAAATTTATTAAAGCGAACAAGGTCTATTCTTCTCCAGTTTTCGAAACACAATTCTCTTGCGCGTTCTTCTAATAATTCATCTAAAAAAGTAGCTCTTTGATAGGCAATGTTTAGTGTTGCTAGATTAGAACCACTTCCTACAGCACGTGTTCTAACTTGTGATAGTGTATTTCTAGCTCCTGGTTCATTACCTGTGAAAAATTGAGCCTCTGCGTGTAATAATAAAACATCTGCATATCTTAAGATTGGTAAATTTATGTTTGATGCAAAATTTGGTAGTGTTTTTGAAGCTGGATCTATCATTCTATATTTTCCAATACAATAAAAACCAACATTGGTATTAGGTAAATCTCTTGGAACAAAATATTTTACGCCTTCAATTTCTTCAAATCTATTTAAAGAATTTAAGTTTCCTGTTAAATTATGGTCTCTTCTAAAATCACCATCAACATAAAAATTATACAGTTCGCTTGTTGGACGATACCAGCCAAAACCTCCACCAGTTCTATTTACATTTCCTTGTGGTACAAATGCATTTACAATTATGTTTACAGCGTTGTTTGATGGATCACTACTTGCTTCTGCAGCAAAGAGATTTTCTTCATATTGTTGTTGTTTTGTGCTTTCTCTAAAGAGGTAATCATACTTTGCAGTAAGTTGATATCCACTATTAATGATAATATCATTTGTATAATTTAATGCTTCCAAGTAATGTTGATTGCTATCCACCCAGTCAAAATTATTTATAGGAATAAAACCATTTAACCCAGAATTTTTTGCGCTTGCTAAATACGTATGGGCTTTGGCTAAAAGACCAGCTGCTGTCCATTTGTTAATGTGGCTTTGAACAGATGCTCTATCCTGTAAAGTTGTGTAAGCAAATGTGTAATCTGCTAAAACACTAGCGTAGACTTCTTGTATTGTGTTTCTACTTTTAAAAGGATCTTGACCAACACCATCATAAACCGGAATTCCACCATACATCATCGAAAGCATCATATGGTAAAAACCTCTTAAAAATCTTGCTTCTGCAATAATTTCATTTTTTCTGTTGTCTGTAAAACCTTCTATTGTTTCAATTCTTTCGATAAGGTAATTAGCTCTGCTAACACCAGCGTAAAAGAATACCCAAGCCTCATTTGTAAAATTACTTTGCCCTGTAAAAGAGGCGTTACCCCAAACTACATAGTCCGGATTTAAGCTGTTATCTCTTCCTAATGCTTCATCAGTTGCCCCATTAAGCATTATCATCAAATTTCTTGAATATGTAGCATTGTTACCAAAATCTTGTACTTGATTAGCAGTAAGAATACTATAAACACCTGTTAATGCTATTTCTGCTTCTTCTGGTGTAGTATAATAACTATCTACTGTTACAAATGAAACTGGTTGATTGTCTAAAACATCATCATTACAAGAAATTATTAATAATGAGATAAAAATGATTATGTACAAGTTGATCTTTTTCATAAACTTTAAAATTTAATGTTTAGTCCCATAGTTACTGTTGTACTTCTTGGGTAAGAAAATCTTTCAAAACCTCTTAACAAGGGGTTATTTGAGCTTACCTCTGGATCAAATCCAGAATAATTGGTTATTGTTAATAAATTATTAGCAGACAAGAATAATCTGATGCTACTAATTTGTGAAGCAGCAAATACCTTTTTTGGGATATTATAAGATAAATTAACTGTTTTTAATCGTAAAAAAGAAGCATCTTCTACAAAATAACTAGATGCTACTGCCTCTATTTGTCCATAACCTGGTGCACTATTAGATGGGTTTTCTGGTGTCCAAGCATTTTCGTAATAATCGCTAGTTAAGTTCATAAAAGGCTGCAAACCATTCGTTTTTAATTTTGCAGCGTTAAAAACGTCATTGCCATAACTCCATTGCCAGGAAAATGAAAAATTGAAGTTTTTATAGGTAAAAGAATTGTTTAAACCTCCAATATGTAAAGGATTAGAATCTCCAATAATTGTTCTATCATTTTCATCGTCGATAAAGGCATCTCCATTTAAATCTCTGTACTTTAAAGTTCCAGGTACTGCTCCTTCTGGGTTTCCTGTTTGATGTATTCCATCAAAAACATATCCATACATTGCTCCAATTGGTTCTCCAACAATTACTCTACCGGCATTTGTAATAAATCCACTTGGTATACCTGTTGGTATAAACTCTACATTTCCTAAATCTTTTACTTCGTTAATATTGGCACTAATATTAAAATCTGTGCTCCATTTAAAGTTTGGTTTATTAATATTTAATGCGCTGATAGTAAACTCAAATCCTTTATTTACAATAGCTCCAAGGTTTTGCCATTGAGAGTTAAAACCAGCTTGTGCAGGTATAGGAGCATCAATAAGCATGTCTTCTGTTAATTTGTTGTAGTAATCGAAAGTTAAATGAATTCTATCATCAAAAAGCCCCATATCTAAACCAAAGTCATATTGTTTAGTTGTTTCCCATTTCAAATTTGGATTTGCTAATGATCCTGGTGCTAATCCAAAATTAAGTTGGTTGTTGCTAGCATAGTAAGAATTATCTAACCTTGCTGCAAAACTAAATGGTGGTATTCTTTCATTACCTGTTTGACCATAACTAGCACGAAATTTAAGTTCGTTAATTTGTTTTATATTTTTAATAAAACTTTCTCTGTGTGCTCTCCAAGCTAAAGCCGCTCCCGGGAAATAACCCCATCTGTTTCCACTACCAAATCTGTCTGAACCATCTGCTCTAAAATTAAGTGTTAATAAATATCGCCCTTTATAGGTGTAGTTCGCACTCGTGAAATAAGATATTCTATTATTAAATGACCTGTCTGTGCCGTAACTCCTAAAGTTTTGACCTATGCTAATGTCATTAAATCCGATTGATTGATTTTCAAAACCTATAATATCATTGAAAAAGCTTTCACGATTGTATTTAGCTAATTCAGCACCTGCAACCACATTCACATAATGTGTTTTGAATCTTTTTCTGTATGTTAAAGTATTTGAAAAATTATAAGAATACGATTCTACCTGCCTAATTACAGCTCTACCTCCCCATCTTTGTCCAAACCTACTATTTGATGTATGAAATTCCTGTAGTTTTGAGTCAGAGAAGTTACCTCCAAAAAAAGAACGAAATTTTAAAGCATCTGTAAATTCATATTCTCCAAAAACAGAACCAATAGTTCTATTAAAACGGATTTTCTTTTCGCCTTCTTCAATTAATGATAAAGGCGATAAATATTCTTGACTGGCTTGTTCTTCTTCAGTGATATCTAATAATTTCCAAGGGTTTGCAATAACTAAAAATTGTACAACACCATTAAATTCATCCCCCCCACTGCCACTATTTGCTACACCATCTAATTCTGTAAAAGCAGTATTAAGTGTAAACCCAAACTTTAATTTTTCTGTTTGTTGGTGTATCGCATTAATTCTAAAGTTATATTTGCTATATTCATTTTCAATAATGACACCTTCTTGATCTATATAACCAATACTTGCGGAGTAGCTTGATTTTTCTGTTCCTCCTCTGGCAGAAATAAAATGGTTGTTTACAACAGCAGTCCTTAATGCTTCGTCTTGCCAATTTCTGCTTACTATATTTGAAAAATCTCTTGGATTACCATCTGCCAAATTGGTAAATGCATTTGTAGGATCTCTAGCATCTCTATAAGCCAAATACGCATCTGGACTAATAACATCTATTCTATTTGTAGGTTCAGAAAAACCAATAGAAGTAGTATATTCAAAATTTAGTTTCCCTTTTTTCCCGCCTTTAGTAGTAATTAAGATTACTCCATTTGCTCCACGAGAACCATAAATTGCAGTAGCAGAAGCATCTTTTAACACTTCTATAGATGCTATATCTTGAGGGTTAATGGTTGCTAATGGATCTTGTGGTGCTGAAGAACCAACACCTGCACTTGCTACTTCATCTGAATTGAGATCTAACTGTACACCATCTATTATAAAGAGTGGAGAGCCAGCGCTAAATACTGAATTAGAGCCTCTTATGTTAAAGTTTACAGCACTTCCAGGCTCACCAGATTGAGATGTTATATTAACACCAGCAATTCTACCTTGAATGGCATCAAATAAATTTGGTGTTTTTGAGACATTAATAGCACTGTCATTTAAAGAGCTTACAGAACCTGTTAAATCTCCCCTCTTAACGGAGCTATATCCTATTATAACAATTTCATTAAGTCTATTTATTTCTTCTTCTAAAACAACATTAAGCACTCTTTGCCCATTATATTCAACTTCTTTGGTTTTCATGCCTAGAGAGCTAAAAACTAAGACGCTATCGCTATTAGGTATATTTATACTGTATTCCCCATCAAAATTTGTAATGTTACCAACGTTTGTACCTTTTATAACTATTGTAACACCAGATAAAAGGTTACCTTCTTTATCAGTTACATTTCCAGTAACGCTTTGTTGCGCAATGCTGAATTGATAACTAAAAATAGTTAGAAAAAAAATGATACTATTTTTATTCATTTTGTTTGATTTTTTATGCTCGGTTTAGTTATTCTATTTTTAAGACTTTAGTTTAAATGCATTTTCTTTAGAAGTTTTAACATTTGTTGACTTTTTATCTATTGATAATGTTCCCTCTTTTCCATCTAATCGTTTATACGTATTTCCTTTAATAATTACATTGTTACAGTTTATTATTTGCAAATTAGTAGCGTTTGGAAAAATAGGTTTGTACATAGCTGTTTGAATGACTTCGTTATTTTCAAAAATTAAACCATCTACAGACATAGCTACCATTATTGAGCTATCGAAAGTTCTAATAATATTATTTCTGATGGTGATGTTTTTACTATACTTACCTTCAAAATTTTTCTTATCCACGTATTGTGGGTCAATTAAAAAAACTGCTTGGGGTCCATTTCCACCATAAACAGCGTTCTCTATCACATTATTTTCGATTAATAGATCATCATTTGGTCCTGATTCGTTCCACAAACCTAAATCTCCAGTAATTCTAAAACTTGCCATTTGTGATGATAAATGATTATTACGAACGATTACTTTTCTTGGTGTTTTAATTATAAAACTTCTTGCTCTATTGTTACGAACAATATTATGTTCTATGATAGCTGATGCATGCCACGAAATATTTTCTATACCATCATACAAAGCTACTTTATTCATTATGGGTTTATTGAAAGTGATATAAGATATTTTTTCATTTATCCTTTTCACTTTTTTCAAAACCATTTGTTCTGTTCTTTTTTGTAGGTTTTTTTGATCAATTATTTGAACTAAATCTCCTTCTTCACCAAATAAAAATCCATTTTGATGCGGGTGATACGTTTCTACAGCAAGCGTATAATCATCTATAATTTTATTAACTCTTACATATGTTCCGTGAATATTTGTGCCATCATCTAACATATTTTCGAACGTACAGTTCTTAATAGTTACCAATCCTTTAACATTACAGAAATGCGTAGCGTCTGCAGTTGAGGTAATCATTCTACCTGAACCTTTTCTAAGCACCACATTAAAACTATCTAAAGTAATATTTTCTGATCTTTCCGCAATTAAACCCATAGCTCCTGCATGATATACATTTACATTTTTAAAAGCCACATTTTTAGCTTTAAAAACTCTAAAAGCAGGACTAGTTCTATTTTCTAGATAATCTCCTTTAGAAACAAACACAGATCCAATTGGAGGCAATTTTTTAATTTCAGAAGATAATCTAACGAATCCTTTCTTTAACTCTTCTGCTTTTACACCCCTTTCTGGTAAATCGTATTGTTTTGTATTGTATAAAGGCGCCATTGTTTTTGGATCCCAAAAAATACTTTCAGCAATTTCTAAATTATCGTGCTCCCAGATTGCAAATTTTTTTCCAAAATTTCTTTCATAAGGAGAATCTTCTCTTTCTAATGATAAATACAAGCGCTCAAATTCCACCAAATAAGGAGTTTTTATTTCAATATCAAAAGTATTATTTGATGTATCATTAGCAACTACCAGACCTTCTAGAACGAAAGGAACTTCCCAATCTATATTCAAATTAATAACAGTTACGTTTGTGCTTTCCTCAATAATAAATGGAATCATTTTACCATGATAAATAAAATCGGAGTCATTGCCATCAATTATGAAATTATGAAAATCAATTAAAGGAAAAGAAGTTCTTTTAAAACCATTGTCGTTATTCGTGATTTCGCAAAACAATTCAGGTGCAAAAGTTGGATAAAAATGATAGGTTCCTTTTGGAAATATTAATTTGCTGATTCCTTCTTCTTTGCATTTTTCTAAAGCTTTTACAACAATTGGAGTAGCATCTTTAACATTTTCGATATTGAAATCTTTTAAATTCAATACTTTTTGCCCATAACTTCCAATAATGGAAAATAAAACGATAAGAGTTAGGATTTTTTTCATAGAGTTCGGTTGCTATTTATATTTAGAAACTTCATTTTTATATTTTATTTTTAAATGCATCTCCTTTGGCGACGTCAACATTCGATGATTTTTCATCAATAGACAACGTTCCCTTTTTTCCGTTTAATCCTTCATATGAATTTCCTTTTAAAGTAACATTCTTACAATTTATAATTTGGATGTTATCTGTATCTGGAAAAATAGGTTTGTAGGCATTTGTTTTTATTATTTTGTTGTTTTCAAAAGTTAATCCGTCAACAGACATTGCTACCATAATTGAACTATCGAAGGTTTTTATGGTATTATTTCTAATAATAATGTTTCTACTGTAAATTCCTTCAATATCTTTTTTATCTGCATATTGTGGATCAATTAAAAAGATTGCTTGTGGACCATTTCCTCCATAAACCGAGTTTTCTATGCTGTTATTTTCAATAAGCAAATCAGTATTTGGTCCAGATTCATTCCAAAGCCCTAAATCTCCTGTTAATCTAAAATTTGCCATTTGAGAGGATAAACGATTATTTCTAACGACCACTTTTCTTGGTGTAGAAATTAAAAAACTACGAGCTCGATTATTACGAACAACATTATTTTCTATAATTACAGCTGCATGCCAAGAAATATTTTCAACTCCATCATACATATTTACTTTACCGGTAATTGGCTGGTTAAAAGTGATGTAAGAGGTTTTTTCATTGACTCTTTCTACCTTTTTCAAAATTAGAGGCGCTGTTGTAGGTTGTAAATATTTTTGATCGATAATTTGCACCATATCTCCTTCTTCGCCAAATAAATATCCATTTTGATGCGGATGATAGGTTTCCACAGCCAAGGTATATTCATCTATAATTTTGTTCACCCTAACATACGTTCCATGAATATTTGTGGCATCATCTAACATATTTTCGAACGTACAGTTCTTAATGGTTACTAAGCCTTTTACATTACAAAAATGAGTAGCATCTGCAGTAGTGGTAACCATTCTTCCAGAACCTTTTTTTAATACAACATTAAAAGAATCTAAAGTGATATTTTCCGATCTTTCTGCAATTAAACCCATAGAACCTGCATGATGAACGTTTACGTTTTTAAATTCTAAATCTTTAGATTTATAAACTCGAAACGCAGGACTTGTTCTGTTTTCTAAATAGGCTCCTTTAGAAACCATTATAGCACCTAAAGGGGGTAATTGTTTCATTTCTGCAGAAATTCTTATCAATCCTTTCTCTAATTCAACTGCATTAATTCCTTTTTCAGGCATATTATATAGCCTGGTATTGTACAAAGGAGCCATTGTTTTTGGATCCCAAAAAATATTTTGCCCAACCTCTAAATTATAATGCTCCATCGTTGCAAATCGCTTTCCATATCTTCTTTCATAAGGCGAATCTTCTCTTTCTAATGACAGATATAAATGACCATACTGAATTAAATAAGGTGATGTAACTTTAATATCGAATGTTTGATTTTTTTCGCTGCTCGCAACAACTAAACCTTCAATTGCAAATGGTACTTCCCAATCTATACTTAAGTTGGTGATTTTAACATTAGAACTCTCTTCAATAATAAAAGGAATCATTTTACCATGAAATATAAAGTCAGCGCCATTAGCATCAATTTCAAAATCGTGAAAATCGATAAGCGGAAAACTTGTTCTTTTTAGTCCATTATCATTATTCGTTATTTCACAATATCTTTCTGGCGCAAATGTTGAGTAGAAATGGTAGGTTCCTTTTGGAAAAACAAGTTTACTTATACCTTCTTTTTTAGCCTTTTTTAATGCTTTTACAACTATTGGTGTTGCATCCTTTGCATTTTTAATATCGAAGTTGTCTAAGTTTAAAATTTTCTGACCAAAACTATTAGCGATTATAAAAAACACAAAAATGGGTATAAATTGTTTTATCCTTTTTAAAGGGATGTTATTTTCTAATATTTTAATTTCGTTTTTCATTTAGGTATTAGTTTCTTAATTATATCTGTTTTTGCATTATTTCATCTCAGTAATCTGATATGAAATAATAAATTTAACAGCTTAAAACCCAGTTCCAGGAGCTTCAGCGCTTTGTGCCTGTGCTTTTTGTGGTGATAAAATTAAATAACCTCCAAGTGCAGTTAAAGCTACGTATTTTACATAATTCCCTGTTTTTTTTTTAATTACTCCCTTACATGTAATATCCTAAGTTTTATTTTCTTGTTTTTTCATGATATTTAATTTTTATTATTTGAAGAGCCATTTTTTGTTTTTTCTAACATTGAAGTAAGTTTAACTATATGTCAGGAAATTATTAAAAAATTGCACCGATCAAAAATAGAAAAAGGGTGTCTTTAAGGTGTTTTGTTATGTAACATTGTTTGACTGAAATGTAACAAACTCAATATTTATTGTTATTTCACTAAGTTTTTATCATTTTTATTTGCGTAATTTGATAGAAGAATAAAATAGTAGCGTTAATTAAATGAAAAAATATTTTATAATTTTAATTTTTATTGCATTTGCTTTTTCGCCTGTTTTTGGGCAACGATTGCAATTCAATTCATTATTAGTAAAAGATGGTTTATCCCAACATGATGTTAGTAAAGTTTTACAAGATTCAGAGGGGTTTATTTGGATTGCTACCTATGATGGATTAAATAGGTTTGATGGCTATAGAATAGAAAGCTTTTTCCATGACAATAATAATATGGCTAGCTTGTCTAGTAATAGAATAAGAACGCTATTTGAAGATCAAAAAAAACGTATTTGGATTGGTACAGATGGTTATGGTTTAAACTATTATTCTCTAGAAAACGGAGAAATAGTTCGAATAAAAGCTCCTAATAATTATGATATTATTAATGATATACAACAGAATTCTAAAGGAGAAATATTGGTAGCATCAAGCCAAGGACTCTTTAAAGT
>TARA_B110000503_G_scaffold24486_1_pt1 | contig 20719 bp, 29 predicted proteins | sample TARA_B110000503 | Tara Oceans TARA_B110000503 (sample SAMEA4397472) | marine metagenome | biome: Polar Biome; feature: [SRF] surface water layer (ENVO:00010504); material: water (ENVO:00002006), including particulate matter (ENVO:01000060) such as... | depth 5 m | reverse complement strand
TTCTTCTGTGGATCGCTTAATACATCGTATGCTTCTTGTACTTTCTTGAACTGTGCTTCATCGCCGCCTTTGTCAGGATGGTGTTTACTAGCAAGACGCTTGTAGGCTTTCTTGATCTCATCTGGTTGAGTGGTGTGGGTAACACCTAGTGTTTCATAATAGTCCATGCGTTATTATACTACGGTAAATGGCTAAAGTCAAGCAAATTTTAGATTTTAAGAATTTGCGTCTATATATGTGACTAGTTGTTGTACGGTGACTAACTCGTCGATGTTTTCATCTGGTACCACAATATCGAATTCAGTCTCTATCGTTAGAACCATTTCAATAGCATCTAAACTATCGAAGTTCAAGTCGTCGAATAAATGTGCGTTTACGGTGATTTTGTCTGTTGGTATATTTAACTCTGTGTTGATTAATTTTTGTACTCGTTCGAAGGTTGTTGCCATATTTAATTACCTATGTTAGGAAGTAGAGATCTTAAACTAAAACCGCTAGATTCTTTTTGTGTGTTTACTGGTTGTTCTGGTTGCTCGTTGTCAGCCGCCGCGGCATCTAAATCGTTTTGCTGGCGTTCTTTATTTTCTTCTAACCAACCATCTTTACCTTTAGGAGCCGTTGCCTCTCTATAGTAATATATGATGTCTTTTTGTTGTGCAACGTATCGTCTAATCTCTTGTAAGTTAGTTGCCATTGCTTGATAACCACTTGGGGTTAAAGCAAACACTACAAACTCTCCATCTAGCAGTTTCTCAACTGCATATATTTGTTCTGCTAAGTTACCGCAAACCTCTTTGCCTTCTATAACTGGTAGCTCAACACGGTTGTTTTCAGCATCACGTACTAGTCTCGTGTTAGTCTTGCCATTGTCGTCAACATACTCTTCACGTTCGAATCGTTCGTAAGTGTATAATCCTGTTTTAGGATCTTGTCCAGTTGCTGGTCTACAAGGATAGTTGGAAATAACTTTCCATTCAACATCTTGTAAATTGATTTGTGGAGGTAACGGTGGAGCATAAATCTCTACTTCAACAGTTTCAGTTATAACTTTAACTGGAGGTAACGGTGAATATTGCTGTGTACTTGCACATGCCCCCAATAATAGGGTAACGCCAAGTAATAGTGCTGTGTTTTGTGTTTTATTTTTCATTTGTATCAGTACTTAACTCTTCTAGTGCATCGAACTCCGCTTTTGTGGCATTGTTTGCTCTAGGCTCCATTAGCCCGGGCTTGTTCTTTGCTAGTTTTGTTATATCGTGGTCATTAAATATTCTTAATGCTTCGTTCTTTTGTGCTGTTGCTTCGTTGAATTGGTCTTGTAAGTTGCCAATTTGCTCTATCTGTCTCTTGGCCCCTTCTTCTAAACTTCTGATTGTGATTTCGTTCATGTCTGCCGCAGTCTGTAATGCTACATTCTGTGCAACATACATTTCGACTTGTTGTTGAAGTTTATCTACTTGCTTGTTTAATCCGCCTACTATAAATGTGTGTGCTCCGTAAGCCATAAGTAATGCCATTGCTACAAATGGTAACGACTTTAAAAAACTTAACATGGCTTAATCACTAACACCTGATCAGTATGTGGGTTATGTAATACCACATTTCTATTTATAGGTAGAACATTAAGTTCACCACGCATACCTTCTAATGTTTTGATCAGGTGTCTATCAAAATCGTAATCGATTGCTAAGTTACTAAGTCCTGCTTCTTCTAGTGTAGGCTTGCCTTCGCCGAAAGAAACAACTTCCATTTTTACGTTGGTTCTTTTACCGTCTGTGATGCTTATAATATTGTCATTGAGTTCTACTGCTGTAGCAATACTGTTGTCTAACACAAAGTCTTTTATGCTAGTTTCTTTATCTTGTTTCATATTAGCCTCATGCTCGTCTTTGGTGACGTAGTCTTCAGGAGTACTTTTAACAATACCCTCAAGTTGTGGATCATCTAATGCGAAGGCGTGATCACTTAATAGTGGTTTGCCTTTCCATTTAATCTCACCTGTAATATTTAATATATCTTTTGCAACCTCTCTCAACATATCAATCATGCCAGGGTCTCTGTCTACTTCAACAAACACCATGTACAAGTTGTCTGGATTTGGGTTGGGAGTTACTTCAACATCTCTAAAGTCGAATGTACTCTTCTCTAAAAAGTTTGCTAGGTCTTCGCCTACTTGCTTCTCAGTTACATAGAAACCAAATACTGCAACATTTTCTTTTTCACCTGTCTTAGGTTCAAACTCATCAATGCTGATCTCGTCAGTTACTACGCCTTTTAAATCGCCCGGTTGTAAACTCATTATAGACCTACTCCTGCTGTTGGATCTACTGGTTCAGCCATCGGATCTTGTACGTTAGTAGGCTCTTCCAAGTTCTGATCCATTCCACTTTGGATTGCTTCCATATCTACATAAGCATCTTCTGCCGCTTCAATTTGCTCTGTGCTAAATTCATCTACAAATCTACGCGGCATTTTAACTTCCACTATCCATATATCGTGAGTCTCTTTCTTAGCAACACGCCTAGGCACGTTGCCTCTAGTTACCACTTCAGTGTCTTCAACACTTGTTATTTTTTTGCTTTTAGTTAGTTGATCTTTATACATCTTAACTTCACAGTCATTCTTTTTAAGTCTGAGTAAAGCCTCTGGATCAGGCATCTCTTCTGCTTTCCACATTAAATGTACTTCAATAAAGTATCTGCCCAATTTAGGCCCATTAACAACCTCACCCAACTGCCAGTTCTTGTATGCATAGATATCAAACGTATCTAACACACCTTCAAACTCTAAAAGCATATCTAATAGCGTATTTGTATCAGAAATCTTCCGGATGTTGTCGTTTATAATTTTTAATGTTTGCATAGTGCCTCTTTCCTATTATAAATGTATTTATCATTTCATTAAGTAATTAGTTATTCAAGTTGAACACGGTGATAAGTAAATTATGAGTATGTTAAAAACAACCAAACACATAGCAGTCTCAAATCCCCAGGCAACTAGTCGATTCTATGCCGGTACCACTTGTATAGGCGCCTATTCGTCTGGATATACTAGGAGTATAACATGTCTAGAAAAAAACGTAAAGAACGAGAATTCAAAACACAAATCAGGGAGAGTCATAATTTGAAAATAATTAAAGGTGGTCAAGTTGAGATCATATCACGAGCAACACAAGTAAACATAGTTCCCAGAAACTTTAAGCAGGATGACCTTCTAGAGTCATTAACAAATCCTAATATTAATATAGTATTCACAACTGGCCCGGCCGGTACAGGTAAAACACTCATTAGCACATTATATGCTATACGAGAGTTCAGGGCAGGCAGGGTTGATAAAATTGTAATAACGAGGCCAGCAGTAAGTGTTGATGAGCAACACGGCTTCCTCCCAGGCACATTAGTAGAGAAGATGGCTCCTTGGACCCGCCCAATCTTCGATATATTTGATCAATTCTACCATCCAAAAGAGATGGAGTACCTGGTAGAGAATAATAAAATAGAAGTAGCACCACTGGCATATATGAGAGGGCGAACATTTAAAGACTCTATCATACTTGCAGACGAGATGCAGAATGCTACGGCAGAACAGATGAAAATGTTACTCACTCGAATAGGTGATAACAGTAAATTAATTGTTACAGGAGATTTGAATCAGCATGATAGAGGATACAGTGACAATGGACTTAAAGACTTTTTGGACAGAATACGGAATGTTACGTCCGAAAGAATTAGTTTAGTAGAATTTGACCATACACAAATTGAAAGACACCCTGCTGTGGCAGAGGTTCTTAAGATTTACAAAGCCTATTAAGCTCAACAAGTAGTTTTTCACACAGTGGGCCGAATTGATTATCTTCTATATCGTGAAGTTCCCTCATTCGGTCTACTGCACTTTGCACAGCTCTTAACGGATCTGGATTACCTCCAGCAACATGCTTCCAAACAAACCCACCGTTTTTAAATTCAGGCTCTCTTAACAACTCTTTTACAATGTTATCCATTTTGTAATACACAAATGTAGTACATAGGTGATAGCTCATCGACATACGTTTGTATATACGGTTTAGTTTTCATCACTGGAGCCGACATTACAGCACGTTGGATTGATAGTGTATTGAAATCAACAGTAATCAATACACCATCTTTATTTAACATACTCTTAAGATGACTAAAGGCACTATTGAGTCTTTCTTGGAACATGGTTTCTTCTAGCCCAGGTATTTGGTTAGGCAGAGAACAATATATAACATCAAATTTAGTATCTAATGCTGTGCCACCAAACGCATTCCATTCTACTACATTAACATCTTCGTAGAGTGTTTTATCACCCTGGAATATAGTTTGCTCAAAGTCTTCTAATGCTACAGCATCGCCGGCGATAAATGTATTGAACCAAGGAACTAATTTTCCGTTGCCTCTACCAAATTCTACACATGCAACATGTTCCGCATCTTTGGCATAATGATGCAGGATACTTAGAATTTGTGATTCGTATCCTTCTAGTATATGCTCGGGTTCAAAATTTATTTTTTCTTGGGCTATCAACATTTTTGTAGTTATCCTCCTTAGTGAGTGACTAAAGTACTTATTTAACTTAAAGTAGTAGTTTATATCCATAATATAGGCGTTAAATATTAGTGGAATTATAATTTTATAATTCTAATGGGAGAATATTATATGGATATAATAAAGAAAGTGGGCGAATGGGCTCACAGTTTGACACAGACAGGGTTATCATTATTAGCATTAGGTATTATACTAGAAGTATTGTTCGGTGGAGTGGGAATACCATTTTGGCCTAACATAAGTGTAGTAGAAAATGTTATGGGTATACTGAAAGGTCTATCAGCTGAAGGATTGCTGGGACTAGTCGGTGCATTTGTTTTATACCACTTGTTTACTAAGAAGTAAGGGATTGCAGATTAGTAAGTGTTAACTCTAGAAGGGAGGCTTAGGTCTCCTTTCTTTTTGGCTATCCGATTATATTATCAAATATCGCTTGAAAGTCTTGTGGTCTAAACGTAACAGGGTGACTACTATATGCACTATCTCTAACTGCTTGGTCTATGAACCAAGGCTTATGGTCTTCGGTATATCGTGCAATCAGATCCCATTCTAAAATATAATGTCTGTAAACTGCTAACACTTTATCTAAGTCCACAAATTTGTATACATCCTTACCTTCGTCAATGGCGTTCTCAATAGTCTTAGCAATAACAAACGGAGCAAACAGTGTGTTCAACTCTCCATGTGATAAACTTGTGTTATTAGCAATAGCATAAGTTATAGTATGGATATGTCCTAGCCCACAGTCCATAGCTTTACTGCCTAACAAACCAACAATAGCCATATCCTTTCGCCACTCATGGTCTATGTGTCCTGGTAAATGTTGCAATGCTAGTTGTATTCCATACAATGCACTGCCGTCTGCTACAGGGTTCTTTAGACTGCTTGTAGCGCCTTCTAAGCAATGCGTTAAGGCATCGAGTGCTATTACTTCGCTAACTTTATGTGGTAAAGTATGTGCCAATATAGGATCAATTAAGATAACGTTCGGCTGTACTGCTTCATCATATACGCTTTTTTTAGTTAAGTCGTCTCTAACTACCATAAAGCCTTTTGTTAGCTCTGTGCCAGCATACGTTGTTGGACAGCATACAAACTTAGGAGTGTCTAATACGTTTTCGTACATGATACCTTTCGCTAAGTCAATAACACTACCGCCACCTATCGCTAGGATAGTATCGCATTCAGTTTCTTTGAATATCTTGTTTGTTGATGTTATGCTGTGGGTGGTAGGATCGACGAAACTATCTATAAGATAGCACGTCTGGTCGAACCTACATTTTTTAATTTCTTGCTTGATCAAGTCCATATTGATACTGCTACTTGCAATAACAAATAACTTGCTGATCTCTAAATCAGACTTTAATTGTTTAAGCCATGGACCAAATCCATGTTCCTCAATAATTATATCTACGTTCTGTTCTTTAAATCTCATTCTTCTGTATCGCTATCATAAAATGATCTTGACCCAACTCAGGCTTGTCCCAATTAGTATCAAAGTATTTCTCTGTCTTGCTGTACATTTTAGTTCTCACAAACAAATCAACTTGGCGTCTTATTACAAGTTTGTCGTAGTCTGGTACAAGCATTACTGCACCCACATCCATTGCAGACCACCATAACTTAATTGTCTCTCCGACAACCAAGTCCACACTGTTAGGACTTTGTGGTAACTTGTATGGAAGATTTACATACACTAAATCGTATGGGCCGTCTGCTACTATTTGTGGCTGGTCTACTTCTAACGGAGTTGTACTGTGATAGTGTATATCACTCATACCCTCTGTTTGCATTTCCAATCCTGCCTTATGTAGCATGCCACTTGGGTGTAAGTCAAAAACATCATGTAAATGTAAGGGCACATCCGTGTGCTTTCTTACTCCAGTAATTGTTGCAAACTTTGTCTGCATAAATTCGTTTAGTAGTATCTGGGTTGTGCTATGCTGGGCATAGTTAAATAAGATTGAAAAGTGGTCTTCACTCAGACTTTTGTCGAGCTCGTGTTCTTTGAGTAGATGCATTACTAGTAAATCTTGCGTAAATCATATCCTACTGGCTCAACAACTTTAATTTCATGTTTGATACCTAATAGGTCTACGAATATAATGTGTGTTTGTGTAAGTTTCTTAATTGCCTTGCAACGATATGTTTTGGGTGCAAATTCGGAAACCCTGGAACCATCATCAAAGAATTTAGTCGATCCGATAAAATGAATAGTGATTTCCCATTCTTCTCTTATAAGAGTGCGCCACCAGTGTTTGATTTTTGCCCAAACACCCACAGTAACAAGTTCTACTTCCTGTTCCTGTTCTATTCTTTTGGTTTTTATCTCGGTCATATTACATACTATTTAGTTGTAATTCGATTAAAGTAGCAGATAAGTTGATCTCTGGATCAGCAACTGCAATGGCCTTTGCAATGCCATTACGAATAATAATAATTGCCTGGTCTTGTTTAGCATCAGTGTCGCCCCACAGTTCTAAGTTACGATACATAAATCTATAAATGTCTTCGTACTCTTCTGGTCGTGCTTGACTAACAATCATGTTCCTTGCTTCTTTGTACTTACTTGCCTTAAACAATTCAATAGCACTAATCATCCAATCGCTTGAACCGCCGTCGCCTTCTTGTGGACGTTGTAAATGTCCATCTACTACGTTTTGTTGAGTAAGGTTAATTGCTTTACGCAAATCGGGATACGTTGCTTGAACATAAGTGTCTAATGTATCTAAGTCACAGTCAACGCCTTCAGCAATGCAAATAGTTGCAATTCTGGCTGTGAATTCATTTATGTCTAATTTGTTAATGTGGAAACCCTGGCACCTCGAATGAAGTGCCGGAATTATCCGTTGTGGATAGTTACAGGTTAGGATAAAGCGACAAGACGTGTGGTATGTTTCCATAACTCCACGCAGAGCGGCTTGTCCATTAGGGGTAATATAATCAGCCTCATCCAGCAACACATACTTCATATCGCCAAACGGCATGGTGCTACTAAAGTTTGTTATTTTGCTTCGGATGGTATCAACGCTGTTCTCATTTGATGCGTTTATCTCTAATATATCCATGTTATCCACATCTAGTTCCTTCAACAACACTTTTGCAAGTGTAGTTTTTCCAGTACCAGGTGCTCCGCTGAATAACAAATGTGGTAATGCTCCGTCTTTAATCCAGCCTGTAACTTGTCCTTGCTGATTTGCATCTCGGAACACATAGTCACCTATGTTATCCGGGCGATACTTTTCTACCCATAAATCTCTCATATAGCTCTTTACTCTTAAATAGTGTTAGGTAATATAGTTATAGTTGTGTTATCATTATAGTCGCCGTTAGTGGTAAACACTCTAGTTGTCACAGTTCTTTTAACGCCGATCTCAATATTCTCATACGATACTAATTCTTGACTCATCAATCCAGCTCTAGGCTGTTCAAAAATTAAGTCATTCTCGTAATCACTTACAATTCTGGCACTCTTAGTGTATGTGCCTGCTGTTTTATATTCTTTATTCATGTAATCCTCATTTAATACAATTTTAGTTATTATAGCATCTAGTTTTTTCGTTGTCAAGTGATAAATAACAATAACGTATATTAATCAGTTCCACTTGTAGGAGAATAACTAAATTGGCTAACGAAAACAGATTTGGACAGAAAGGCGTAAGCACAGACTTACAGTTTGGCAAGAGAGGCCCTAAGTTGGTTGCAAACGCATCAACTAGCTCAATGCAGGTAATGACCAATGACGGTGTAACGCTGGCGAATGTTAGAATAGCGGATGGTGTGATAGGAACTGATGCTGTTACTAAACAACAGATGGAAGCGGCTTTAGCCGTTAGTACTACAAACGCTTATAATATTACTCTAGGAACGGGCGGTGACGGGGATTTAGTTAGTCCTGGCGCTGTTACTTCGTTAACTAGTTCTACTTCAGTTACAGAATCAATTGATAGATTAAATGAGACAATGGAAAACATAAGAAACAGTACTTATGTTAAAAGTGTAGACGCAACAACAAATGTAGCATCAGGTGGTGATCCACTAACAGTAACATTAACTATCTCAGTAGTTGGTAATGCTAATCAGTATGACATCGTTTGGGGAGATGGAACAACAACAACTGCTACATCAGACAGTACCCCAAGTCATACATATACTGACAACACTAACTCACCATATGACCTAGTAATTACAGCAAGAAATACAAGTGGTGCAGGAGAGGGTAGTACAGCAAGTGTTACTAAAACAGATTTCATAACATTATATACTGCAACTCCAAATGCTAACTTTAACTTGTATACAGCTAGTGCTGGTGGTAGTGCATTAAGTGGTAACAATAGAGAGATTAGTGCAGGCGAAACATTATACTTAGATAACACAACAACTAACTCAGCTAGTGCAACATGTACTTACACAATTAACTGGGGCGACGGAACTACTGACTCAATTAGCAGTGGCGCCACTGGAGATGTCGGACAAGCAAGAGCAAGCCACACATACAGCAGTGACTCGGGTTCAAGTTTGCACACAATTACGTTAACGCAGACTGCACATAGTACAGCAGATCCAGGCGAGGTTGGAGATACTTCAACAGACCAAATTAAAGTTTACGCAACGGCTCCAACAGCTCCAGAACACCTGGGTGCTAAGACACTATCGTTTGGTGAGAGCAGTTCAGGTAGTTCACCTAGACTAACAGCTGGCTTTACTAATAACTTCGGATCAGGCACGTTAACAGCGGGTGACAGTATAACTAGAATAACAAACGCTAGTGCAGGATCAACTACTAATACTAATATATTATCAGAATTAACATACAACGGTGATGCAGGCACGTTAACTGCATTAGTCGATGGATCAGCAGACGGAGCCATTGTACTAACAGGAAGTGATGACAGTGGAACTAATGCTTCATTACAAATTACTGAAGAAGATGATTTTCAATTTTACGGACAAACAGGCAGTAGCACAAGTTTTAATAGTTCAATATACAGCCCAGCATTAAACAAAGGTTATAAAGCTAGAATTACAAAGAGTACAACTGGCATTGTAGCAGGAACACATGCTTACCAACTACAACATACACTAGGTTCAACAAATACAGTCGAGTTTGTGAAAGATGACGTTGAAACATTAGCAGTTGTTAATACTACAGCCGGCACACTAGTTCAAGCAACTGCTGGTACACTAAAATATGTATCCGGCGTTCCTTACTACACTAACGATGCTACACTTACATTAGGTGGGCTTACAGGGTACGATTGGATTGGTCAAACATACTCTCAAACAAGTACTCCATTACAAATTACAAACGGCACTAACCAAGAAAGTACTAGTGGCACAGTAATTGGAACACAATATAAAACATACGCACAATTAGAAGGCGGCGTGTCATACTTAACAGGTGGCATACCAGATGTAGACACTGGTAAAAATAGTGGTAGTGCATACAGTTTTGCAGACTTAACAGTTAATGTTAACGGTGGCGGAATTGGTATTGAACAACTTAAAACTAGATTGTTCAATGTTAACGGTAACGGCAACTATTCAGAACTTAACGCAAAATACATCCAAGCATGGAACGGAACTACAGGTATTGATGAAGAGAACATTCCAGTATCAGACAGTTTAGGTGCAGGATTTGACGATGACGGTAAACGTATTACTGGATTTGGAGCGGCATCAGATAATCCAAGTTTCAGTAGTTCAACTAACTATTACACAGGTAGTGCATGGACAGGATCACAAACAATTGCTGGTACACACGAAGCAGTAGACAGATGGGGTAAAATATCTCACTTTAGTACAGACCTTAGTAGTACATCATACTTGCCAACTGGACCAGACTTAAACACTGGTAGAAGTGGAGCTCAATACTTTACTTTTGCATTCAGAAGAACCACAATGGCTAACTTTATTGTAACACTTAGTGGTAAGGTAAGTGGTTTTTGGGTAGCGGCGCCAGGAACCGACATTGATAGTGCCAGTGGACTAAACGGGTGGGTATCAGCAGGAACAACATACGGCGGCGCAGGTACTCCAGGTTCAGATACAGGCAACGGTGGTAACGGATCAGATGGTTGTGCATTTACTTCTGGAGACAGAATTATAGATAACACCACATACAACAGTGATACATTCACTTTAACACTAGGGGATCAGAACGCAACAAACAGTTTTGGGAATAACATACTAGTGCGTATAAAACTCGAGTCTGGCGACTCCCTAACATCGTTGAGTATAGCATAATGGCAATATCAGACAGTCAAAAAATTGATTTACTTTGGAAGAAGATAGGATTTGGTAAAGCCAAAACTGATACAAACTCAAATAAAAAGGCTCCTAACGAACCAGTAGCATCAAGTTTAATTATTAAAGATTCTGATATATGGAATCAAAGTTCAAGTATTACTAGTACTATCCCTAGTGCAAACAGTAGTATAGCAGTAATTTATACTGACGCTGATAGTGACTCATTGGAAATAGTAGAAGATGGTAGTTCGAGTGATAACAGAACTTGGAAAACAAATTTAACAAATTGGATACCGCCGGGGTTTGGTGCAACATACCAATTAAAAGTATATGCGGCTCCTACAAGCACAGCGGATGTCCAAACAAGCGGAACACAATTATTTGAAACTGGATCAGGTTCAAGTGATGAATGGTTCTTTGATTACCAATCAGGCATATTAAACTTTATTGGTGATAACCTTCCTAGTGCAATCGGCACTTCAAGTGGTAACGTAATTTATGTTTCAGGCGCAAGGTATGTAGGTAACACAGGTGTTACTTCAACTGGGTCTAGTATGGTATACAGAAACTATGCTAACTTAACAGCCCTCTATGCCGCAAATGATATTGAAGCTGGAGACTTTGTTAAAGTCGACGATGGCGGAGATGGCGAGTACAGATTATACATAGCCAGTCAAGCAGATCCTAGTAGTGCAAGTCATCTTACACTAATTGGAACAGCTGATAGCGCCGCTACAGACAGTGGAACATACACTAGTACATTCGATTACACAATCGGAACAACAAGTGTTGTATTAGGTAATATCAGTAACGGTAGTAAAATTACTAGTGTAACAGTAGCAGTTAGTACGGCGTTTGATGGTACTACACCGTATGTTACAGTTGGTGACGGTGGAGATACTGATAGGTTAATGACTGCTGATGAGAGTGATTTGGAAGATACTTCGGTAGCATACGAAAGTACGCCTAATTATATTTACACTAATGCAACTGATACTAATATACTTGCTTACTTAACTGTTAGTGGTGCCACACAAGGTGAAGTCACTGTTACAGTAACTTATAGTTAATCTGCAGTTTTGCCGCTTTCTACACCAGCACCCATAAGGATTAAAAGTCCACTAGCAGTTAACCACCATGGACTTATTCCAGCAAAAATAACACCTGCTAAGATAGTAACACCTGCAAGTCCAAATGTTGATACACCTGTTCTGTCTGCTGAATCCTTGAATTTCATTTTATTGTAATTGACCCGACTCTTTGTCTATGTATCCAGTACTCATCATGTCTGGTCTGAATGTTTCTACTTTACCAATGTTTAATACACCGGATGTTGGATTAGTGTCTGATATCATCATACATGCATCTGGATCAACCTTCCAAATCTTTGCGCCTTCTTCTAAGCGATCATCTGGAACACTAAATCCGTCAGTCCATCTACCATATGCTACATACAGCCATTGACCTGGCTTAACCCATTCAATCTCTGGACCTATATCAAATGCTTGAAACCATCGAGGAGCAATTCCTTCGGCTGTACCAATAGTGGATTTTACAATAATACCCGACTCTGTAGTTTTATTACCAAAGTCTCCATCTGTGCATAAGATGTTATCTTTGTATGCTGTAATTTTAGGCATTGTCTTCCCAATCGTCTTCGTACACTGGAACCATTTCGATATCACCGTTTGGTAACTCTACTTCTTTGTAACTAGCGATAACTCTTTCTTCTACTACCGGTTCTGTTGTTTGTCCCATAACACTTTGGTCTGCTTCTGTCTGTTGAGCGTTAGCAGTTTTTACTTCGGGAGCCATGTCTGTTTTTACTTGATGCTCAACATCAGGCATAGGCCCTTTAGTACTTGTTGTTGCTGTACTACTATTTGGGTTATCTTCGTAGTATGCTCTAACTCTATCTTCAGATTTAGTGACTATCTCACCATTTGCTCCAATAACATCGCCTCTAGCATTTACCCGCATATTCCCAACAGCAATCTCATCACCAGCGATCATAGAATCGAAATCAATTAGTTGTCCGTTGTTTGTTCTTCGTTGTACCATTATTACCTCTTAAGGAATTCCTTTATGTCTAAATTATATTTCAGAGAATCAATTTTATGAATCCCAATTAAGTAGAGTACATAACTTGCTACACTACTACCTCTGCCAACACCCCATACTAATTTATTTTTACGCAATATATCAACAACATATATTAACACTTGTAGTATAGGAAATAATCCTCTTTCTTTATATAAGTTTAGTTCCATATCAACTCTTTGACTGGTCGCCGCGTTATCAGTGCAGTCCACTCCGTTAGGAACTAAGTTTTTAATATAGTCCTCAACATCTAAATCTTTGTAATGCTGTGGAATCGTGTAAGTATTTATCCTGTCAAAGTCTTCGACACCTAAAATTTCCAGTTTTTTTATACCGAGTTCTTCTGCAAACTTGTTAAATTTATCAATATCACTGGTTTGTCTAAACTCTGCTCTTGATATATCGCGGTTATGATACAGCATTTCCATGCCGGTCAGTTCGTCGCTTATATATCGTTGATGATTATCTAACATGTAAGTATTATACAACAGTCGGCACAACTAGTCAACCTTTTTAGGGCCTAATCTAGATTTAAAATCGACTTCAATCACTTCACCTTTTATTTCATTATATAATGCAGGGTCAAGTGTTTTCATTTGCTTAATAACCTCGTCTTCTATCAATTGGAAGTCCGTGCCCATGTCAACACCTTCTTCTGCTATTAGATCCTTAACTTCTTCTAAGTCATCAGCATCTCTACATGCATAATCGTATGCACTAATGCTATCGCGATCCCACCATGGAGTATCGTATATACTAAACTCGCCCATCCATTCTGCATTGGCAGGCAAGATGTCTATACCCTCTTCGGGCTCATCTGTTCTATAAGAATATGTTAAATTAGTACTCCAATCCTTAATACTTATACCATCTACATGCACATTTTTTTTACATAATGCATTAAATTTTCTAAACAAGCAATTACCTAAATAAGTAACGTTTATAACAGGTGTTACTAACAACAAGTTCTTAGTAGTTGAAAAGTGTTGGTCAATCATGTTCTGACCGATTTTGTCATACCATATGCTGTTGTCTACATAATGATTTAAAAAATGATTAATTTTTTGATAACTAATATTTTGGTTAATGCTTAACTGTTCGATAGTGGATTTGTGATCTTCTGAAACATACATAGTGTAAGTTACGGTAAATTTGTAATGATCTAACGCATCTATTTCATCTGTGCCAGGTTGTTCGGTTATCGCAATTAAATTTATGTCTCTATCTGTTTTAAGATGAATTGTTCTCATTATCAGTGTTTCTCTTTGTGTATGTTTCGGCAACTGCGTTGATAAACAATGTATCATCGTCAGCCTGGTATCCATAGGATACTGATTCTATCTCGCCAATATTAATAATTTTTGTTTGATCGCCTTTGAGCTTGTCCTTATGAATCGACATTTGCATACGTTCGCCATATTCAAATTGTGCATCATCTCTTAAACTTAATATATGATTGTAGAGCGGATGATTCCCACTCAGACTGTATAACTGTTTAGTATACCGTTTGTTAAGTTCTAATAACTCTTCGGTAGTCTTAGTACTATAATCTATTAATGGGTTCATAGTGTTAACCTAAATAGTAATGCTGTGTTTTCATCAGCAAATCTAACTGCATTACCTCTTACTTGGTAATGCCAAAATTCAGTTAGGCTATGCTTTGATGCAAACTTTTTTACTTTGGCAGTTGTAGGCTCAGTTAAAAATCTTGCACTACCAAACGCCATGTTTGGTAAATTTGCCGGCAATTGTATATTTGTGTGTTCCCAACTATCCCACAATTCTTTAAACTTATTAGTTCGTTCTGTTAAGTCTGTGGGTTTACTAGTATATTCTTTGCCTAGTAAAGTATATGGGAATACTTTTTCCAGTATACTGTTCATAACATTAACTCAGGTAGTGCCTGTTCAGAATAGTATAGTAATGTTTCTTCACTAAACCCGTTGTGGTTATTTCGTTGTTGCATTACTATATTTAAGTTCGGTAATGCATTTTCAAACATTTTCTCGAGTACAAAACTTTTCTCTTTACCACCTAAATTTAAGTCCCAGGCATCAACAAAGTGTGTTGGTGGAAATAATGCTAGTTCTTGTAACTGATACTTGTTTCTAATTTCTGCTCTACGCACGGGACAAATACTTTTACTGTCGAACCCTCTGCCAATCATCTTAGCAGTTACATCAGCAATATCAGTAGTAACAATAGTAAGCTGGTCTACTACATTTTCAGTGCTGTGTAAATCCCACAATATATTAAATCTATTTTTACTGCACACTGTGGTAATATAGTTTTCTGTAGTTTTAACGCTCTTAAGTTTTAACTGGTCTATATAAGCATTTCTAGTCTCAAGTTGATTGCACTTGTAAACAAAACCTGCAAAATATTGCAAGTCATTATCAGTACCAGCAGTGCCACGCATAATAAACTTGTCGTCGAATGCTTTTCTAAAATCTTCTATTGGGTACGAGTAAACGTTTAAACCGTTTGGATCTCTCCACAAGTTTAAGCCAGTTGTTTCACAATGCCTACTGCCGTCTGGTGCATTTGGCATGTTTAATCCAATTCCACTTAGTCCGGTTGGTAAGTCATCATCTAAACTTAGTAGTATGATACAGCCGTTGCAGGCCCACATGGTCGCCTTATGATTCTTAGCATCGCTTATTTGTTGGAAGCCTAGACCACGGAGTGCTATAACTATATCTGATGGACTGTACTCTTCTTTGTTGACATTATATTCAATAAAATTAAGTTCAGACATCAAATGTTACCGACTCCCCACATCCACACTCTCCGGATGCTTTTGGGGATCTAACTGTAAGTGTCTTCCCCTTTAATCCTTCGTTAACCAAATCTACTATACTGCCTGCAAGAAAGTCTTTGCTCATGTTGTCTAATAAAAATAAGTAGTCGCCTAAAACTTGCTCAGAGAACCCTTCTTCGATATCAGTTACAATTTTCCAAACAAATTCAAACCCTGCACATCCGGCTGGCTTTAGAGCTAAACTAACACCGACTGCACCTTCGGAGCTTTCAATTGATGTAATTAGATGCTCCGTTGCAGATTCTGTAAACGTAATAAGATTGTCTGGATTGAATGTTTTTAATAGTTCCATAGTATTACTTATCTATCTTTGTTCAATAATTTCATCAACAAGGCCAAATTGGAGTGCTTCTGTACTGGACAAAAAGTTGTCTCTATCCATAGCTTTCTCAAAATCTTCATACGTTTTGCCCTTGTTATTATGCTTAACGTATATGTCAGTGAGTTCTTTCTTAATACGAACAATCTCTTTAGCACGGATTTCAATGTCACTCGCTTGTCCACTTGCACCGCCTAATGGCTGATGAATCATGTGTCTAGCATTTGGTAGTATAAAACGTTTGCCAGGAGAACCTGCATTAGCAAGGAATGAGCCCATGCTCGCCGCTTGTCCCATTACAATAGTACTTACATTGGGTTTAATGTATTGCATAGTATCATATATAGCCATTCCACTGGTTACTGCTCCGCCTGGAGAATTTATATAAAAATTAATATCAGCATCAGAATCGTCTGCTTCTAGGAATAAGAACTGAGCACATATACTGTTTGATACTGCATCGTTCACCTCACCGTTTAAAAATACAATTCTTTCTTTTAACAATCTACTGTAGATGTCGTAACTACGCTCACCCTGTGATGTTTTCTCTATTACATATGGTACAAAATTCATTTACTTCTCCGTTACTATTGTTTTAATTTTTTGTAAGAAACTTTCAATGCCTCTTACCCTTCCCCATGTTACTTTCTCACCACAAATAAATTCAAATTTGCTTAACTCTAGTTTAGCAATATCATCGTCTGCCATGTTAACTACATGAGACATAACAATGTTAATTAAGCCTTGCACAAAATATGCATTACTTTCCCATTGCCATTCGTCTTTATCCCGTCTAACCCACACCAAACTCTGACATCCGTATACTCGGTTGTCTGGTTGGCAAAGAGCTTCAAGGTCTTCCTTGGATTCAACTGTATTGTCTCCTCGCTCCACAATATAATCATACAGCTCACTGGGATCTAATTCGTTTAAAAACTCTAAGTCTTCTTCTTTGTGCATGGTGTTATTGTACTACCTTTATTGTCTGTTGTCAATATGTATTTAACCGTTGACTAGGCTAAACGTGTAGTATATTGGTATGTAAGGAAGGGGTATATAGGGCATTGGACCTGCAGAGTCTTCCGCCCTATACAAAAATTTAAACTATGTAACCGCTGTCTGTTAAAAGTGTTGCGATCTCATCGGCATCACTTATTGCTGTAATAGTATCACTATTACCATTGTCTGCTTTGAAGTAGTCGCCATTAACATCTACAAACCAAGCTCTATAGTCAGCTCCAGCAACATCATCGTCAAAGTGAATTGGTGTGTAACCATCAAAGTCACTGGGACCTTCACCAGCCGCTGTCTCGTTACCAATATCTGTAAGCTCTGCAACTTTAGCATCTAGCAATGTATCTGCCGCCGCCTTATCACTATTATTAGTTAAATACCAAGCACTAACGTCACCGTCAGCATCTGTTCCTTGACTGAAATAACCAGCATAAGTTCCCGCTTCTTCTATTAATAGTAAGTGTGCCCTCATTTCTTTTTCTTGTGCAAAACTTGCCATCTAATTAATCCTCTTTTTGTACTATTGCCCAGATGCCATAAGCAAGACCGGCCCACGCCGCTATCTTAACAATGCCACCGAACAAGATTATTGCTAGTGAACCAGCGATTATAACGCCACCGTCCCAACTAGTTCTTTCTTTAATTCTGTTTTTGATATACTCTACCATCTTGATATCTCCGTAATGTATTACTATACTATTTATCTAATTTAGCAATGTTACCAGCTTTCTCTACATAGTTAGGCATTCCGTGATCAGCTACAAAGTCAAAGAATTTGAATTGCTTACAAGCGGCCCAAAATCCTCTAAAGCCATCTTTAATACGTTGCCATATAGTAGCATCTCTGATAAAGCCATAACTGTTAATGTAATGCAAATCTCCACCGTGTACAAACCCAAACATTGCTGGCGGTACTCTAGGAACTATATCATTGTTATTAACATAACGTATATAACGTCCAATGTCACAACCTTCTAAATGGCGTCTAAATTGCCTGTTACCAACTCTAGGTTGACCAAATGTTCTTAGTTCTTTTACTGGTATGCCTGCACTTGATAATCCTTCAGCAACTAATACAGCCATCGCTCCACCCAAACTATGTCCTACTACAAATACGTTCTCTTCTTTCTTACGCATTTTTTTAACATGTTCTATGATTTCATCGAATACTAAATCTGTGTACTCTTTGAATCCTTTGTGTACTCTACCTGCCCTAGGATGCCTAACTGGTATTGCTTTTAAATCTGCTAATATATCACTGAACTGTGCTGGCTCGGTGCCTCTGCAACTTACTATAATTGCATCGTCTTTGGTAATAAATACCCACGCTTCTGCGTCGCCATCTTTAATAAATTTTGCTTTGTTTTTTTGCATTTTTAAAGTCTTATCTGTCGCTTTCATTTCTTCTTCGCTTAGATAAGCTCTGCCTGCCAAGTTTGCCAAAATGCTGGCACGTTCTGACTCAGAACAATTCGCTAACCATCCCATACGTTACTCCCGTGTACACATCTGTTGTGTGTATTGTTGTTGCGAGAAATCCTACTTTCTCAACGTTATTTATCGGAATTATAGTCAAAAAAAGAGCCAGCATAAGCCAGCCCTAAAAATTGGGAGAACATCATTGCTGATATTCGAGTTATTTTTTTATTACGGTTTTACTACGGTCTAATTCTATCTCAGTATTGGCATCAATGCAACGTACATCACCCATACAGTGAATAATAATCCACTTATAGCGGCTATGTCGTTACAGGTTTGACCATCGGGACAATATTTGTCTTTGAAGGTGGTCCAACCATTTGCAATATTTTGAAAGAATGACTTCGTATTCAATATAATACTTGTCATTTTACTCTCCTTGAGTCTAATATTTTAATTAGCACCCAAATTCACATCTCCTTACGGACAATGCTTAGGGGTTAAAGTTCCTTAACTTTTTAACTTCTCTGGCTCGTACTGCTGTCTGTCATATTGCGAAACTACACCGGATACACACCGGAACAACCGACACCAAAATCAACCGTCCTATTGTGGAAGGGGGATTGCTTAAACTTCCGTTTGTATTTATGTAAAATTAAAAGATGTGTTAATTTATAATGGATATATACGTTTATATACTAAAAAGAGACTTGCCCCATCCTTGTCTACGTCTAAAGTATAGTCGGTTGTAGTATTCATCACCTGTTACATGCTCTGCTATATCTACATTGTAAATTATTCCGTTACTGTTTAATTCATCTATACCGTTTATGTATTCAAAGAAGTTATACTTGTATGTTGCTTGGAATGGATACTCAATTGATTCTGATGTTGTATAGTCTTGCTGGAATGCTGTTAGATTGTAATACAAATCTCTATCTAAGTTGCAATGCTCCTCAGTGAATACTTCTTTAACAAACTTTAGTATCTTATCGGAGTGCAAGTGGAAGTCTTTTTGAGCTTCCCACATTAATGTGTGGCCACTAAAGTTTTCACTCTTACCAGTTGCCAAGTAATGTGTTATCTTACCCTTTGCTTCTTCGAACAACTGGTTAACAATTCCAGTATCGTTTTGTATGGCTTCCCACAGAACATCATAAGTATTAATGTAACTTACATTGTTATGCATTCTTAGGAACCTAGCAATGACTTGGCTCCAACCGAAGTTGTGAAAGTTATTAATCATCCAAGCATACAGCCAACTGTCAATAAACTTATCTGTTGGCATGTGCTTAGTACCAGTGACCAAGTTAACCTTTTCGGATATATTATCTTCTTCCTCGAACCCACTTATATAGTCTTCTACGATTACACTAGTAATGCCATGCTTTTCTATCTCGCTGGGCAAGTTCATGTGTGCGTTCTCCAGTAACTGTGCCAACCAACTTTCAATAGCATTGTGCTGTCCTGCTTCTATAACTTCGCAAAGACCCGACTTCCATGTATCAAATGTTTCTAGTGGTAAGCCTAGTATGAGCTCTGTGTAACTAGGTATGCCTTCCTTGTTGCACTTGTCGAAAATCATTTTTAAGTCGCTCATTTCCATATTACGTCTTTTGATTTCCTCTAGCACATCCATGTCCATACTTTGTACACTTAAAGTAAGTCCTCTGTTGAATCCACTGCTAATAAACTTCTTAACAATTTCGAGTATCTCATCACTACTGTTCTTATACCAAGTAGCATCTACTACTTTAGGAAATCCGTATTGATTTTGCAAGTCCACCAGTGTTTCAGTTACTTGTAAGTCTCTGTCTGTGAATACGCCGAAGTTTGCATCAGCAATAGTAACATAGTCTATCTCATTCTCTGCCATCCATGTTAACTCTTGTAACACTTTAGGCATAGGAAACTTCTTAATCTTAGCATAAGTTAAACTACCCCAATCGCAAAATGTACATGCAAATGGACAGCCTCTATTAGTCTCTAAGGTACCGTTCCACACATGATTAGGATCAGCTTCTTCCATTATCTTGTCGAAAACGCCAGTTAAGTAAGGGCTAGGGATCTCTAAATTATCTAGTCTACGACCCTCGTAGACGTCTTGTAGTGCATGATCCTTTCGTATAGCGTCAAGTATAGCCACAAAGGATTCTTCGCCTTCGGTAAGACTAATGCTATCTATATACGGATGATTGAGGAAGAATTTTTCCTCTTCAGGGCGTGTTGTAA
>TARA_B110000503_G_scaffold35949_1_pt1 | contig 20720 bp, 16 predicted proteins | sample TARA_B110000503 | Tara Oceans TARA_B110000503 (sample SAMEA4397472) | marine metagenome | biome: Polar Biome; feature: [SRF] surface water layer (ENVO:00010504); material: water (ENVO:00002006), including particulate matter (ENVO:01000060) such as... | depth 5 m | reverse complement strand
CGTACATGGCCAACATCGAAGCTACTGTTATTGCTAGGGCTAAATGTCCTCATTTTTACTTTCTCAATATGGAATATTAAAAATCTTCGCTTTTCTGCAACCACAAAGCATAAGGGTTACTCGCAACTTATGTACTCAACAACTTCCAAATCAAAACCAGAAATTGCAGTAAATCGGAATGGAGCGCTCAGTAATCGCATCTTATGCACGCCAAGGTCCATCAAAATTTGAGATCCTGTACCTATCTGTTGATAAACAACATCACCAGTTTTTTTAGGTATTGGGCTAATCATTCCATCAATACTGCAATCTATATCATCAGCGGTTTCTGGATAAAAAAGAAAGACTACAACTCCTCTCCCTTCTTCTGCTACTTTTTCCATTGCTCGGGATAAAGTCCAACTCTTAAAACCATCTGGAGACTCAATACCAAAAAGATCTCTGGCTGATTTATTTATATGCACACGAACCAATGGTGGCTCGCTGCCAGCAATATCACCCATCACAAGAGAAAAATGCTTTTCATTGCGAGCGGTATCTAGATAAGTATGGAGCATAAACTTGCCATATTGTGTAATAATCTCACGCTCACTAATACAACTAATAGTTTTTTCTGTCACTAATCGATAATGAATTAGATCAGCAATTGTTCCTATCTTGAGATCATGTTTTTTTGCAAACAACTCAAGATCATTGCGACGTGCCATCGTACCGTCGTCATTCATTATTTCAACGATAACTGCAGCTGATTCAAATCCTGCTATTCTTGCCAAATCGCATCCAGCCTCAGTATGACCCGCACGACACAACACACCTCCGGCCTCTGCCTGTAAAGGAAAAATATGGCCTGGCTGAACAATATCTTTTGAGCAAGCGGTATCAGCCACTGCTGCATGGATCGTCCGCGAACGATCCGCAGCCGATATTCCAGTTGTGACGCCATGAGCAGCTTCAATGGATAAAGTAAAATTAGTACCACGACTGGCCTTGCTAACACTTACCATTAATGGCAGGTCTAGCTGTCGGCAGCGCTGCTCTGTCAGCGTCAGGCATATAAGCCCGCGACCATTAGTCGCCATAAAGTTTATATCCTCCGGACGAACCATTGTTGCAGCCATTAATAAGTCGCCTTCATTTTCTCGATCTTCGTCATCCATAAGAATGACCATTTTGCCTTGGCGTATATCTTCGACTATCTCTTCGATACTGTTTATCAACATACCCGCTCTCTAATACAAGCCATTAAAAAAATCTCACTGATTATTAAACACAAGCCTTTAAAAAATATTAAGCATTGGCAGCGCTGTCTCTCAACAATAGACGCTCTACATAACGCGCGATCACATCCACCTCCAAATTAACCAAAGATCCCACCTGATAAGATCCTATTGCGGTATGCTCTAAAGTATGTGGCACAATATTCAATTCAAATTCGGCGTCTTCAACTTTGTTCACCGTAAGACTAGTGCCATCAACAGTAATCGAACCTTTTTGTGCAATATATTTAGCTAGCCCGCTAGGTGCACGAATCCGAAAACACCAAGAACGAGCATCAGGATTAAGGTCAACTACCTCGCCTATACCATCTACATGGCCAAGAACCAGATGCCCCCCTAATCGCATATCTATTGTCAATGCACGCTCAAGATTGACCTTGGTGCCAACATGCCAGCTACTTACAGAGGTTACAGACAGGGTCTCTGAGGAGACATCTGACTCATAGCCATCGTCGAATAAACTTGCAACTGTTAAACAAACACCATTGGTCGCAATGCTATCGCCTAACTGGATTTTCGACAAATCTAAATGATTAGTCTTTATCCGAAGCCTCGCATCGCCGCCACGCAAATCCAGCGTTGCCACCTCACCCACTGCTTCTACAATACCTGTGAACATAATAATCAATTTCTTTTTTATATCGTTGGGTTCTTCATTGGTCTGGCCGTTATACGTAAATCTTCGCCAACTTGCCTAATATCAATAATATCTAATTCTATCTGTTGATCCATATGAATAAATGGAAGACGAAATAATGGTTTTGCTGTACTTCCCAGCAATTTTGGGGCCATATAAACTACAAGTTCATCTGCAAGCCCCATTTGCAGAAACGCTCCTGCAAGTTCTGGTCCCGCCTCAACAAGCACATTGTTACATTCTCTTTCTGCCAATATTTTCAGTAGCGCCGAAAGATCAACTCGCTCATCATTGCCTGGCACACAGATAATCTCTGCCTTACTTGAATCTAAGGCATCGGAAATAAGGGCTGAAGCAACTAATACGGGACCTGCGGCTGATAAAATTTTTGCATCTACTGGCGTCTTAAGTTTACTGTCTACCACTACACGCAAGGGTTGCTTTAAAGACAACTCTCCAGTAAAACCTGCTGTCTCATTAGGCGGTCCCTCATTTTTCTCAATCCGTTCATGTCTTACCGTTAAAGATGGATTGTCCTGCAGCACAGTTCCAATACCTGTAATAATAGCGCAATACTCTGCCCTTAATCGCTGCACATCTTGACGAGCATGGGGGCCTGTAATCCATTTGCTTTCGCCGTCATCCATTGCTGTACGCCCATCTAAACTCATGGCCAGCTTGATAGTTACCCAGGGTTGCTTGGATTGATGACGCTTAATATAACCCCGATTCAATTGCTGAGCCTCAAGCTCAAGCAATGGCCCCTCTACCAAAATTCCTGCTTTTTCAAGTCTACTTAGGCCACTGCCAGAAACTTTTGGATTAGGATCGGTCATGCCATAGACCACTCTAGCGATTCCAGCCACTATTAAAGCATCTACACAGGGTGGAGTACGCCCATGATAGCCACATGGTTCGAGTGTGACATAAACAGTAGCGCCATAAGCTAATCCGCCAATCGACTTCAGTGCATTGATCTCAGCATGGTCTTCGCCAGCTAACTCATGCCACCCTTCACCTAACACTTGGCCATTTTTTACAATAATACAGCCTACAGCAGGATTTGGCATGCAGGTTTTTTTCCCTCTAGCTGCAAGCCTTAAAGCCTGAGCCATCATTTCAAAGTCAAGGCTGCTTAAGTGATGAATGCCTGTCATCTAAGGTTATTCCTTGCTTCCTTCGAGCGGCTTATTTTCCAGTCGATCAAGTTCGTCGCGGAACTCCCTAAGATCCTGAAAACTCCTGTAGACAGAGGCAAAACGGACGTAGGCTACCTCGTCTAAACTCCTAAGCTCTACCATTACCCCCTCTCCTACCATTCTAGAAGTGATTTCTCTTTCGCCAGTTGCCCTTAGTTTATGTTGAATATGTGATATGGCGTCTTCAATTTGATCAATACTTACCGGACGTTTTTCGAGGGCCCTTAAAAGTCCCGTCCTAAGTTTTTTTTCATTAAAAGGCTCGCGCGTATCGTCGCTTTTGATGACTCGAGGCATAACCAATTCAGCAAGCTCGTATGTAGTAAATCGCTCTCGACAAGACAGGCACTCGCGTCTTCGTCTCACCTGGCCGCCTTCTGCAACTAACCGAGAATCAATCACCTTGGTGTCTTCTGCGCTGCAAAAAGGACAATACATGGCACTGCTACTTTTTAATTAATGGTGTGTAATTGTACCACATTGAGGTCGCCCTCGGTGGCACCAAGCAGGAACTGACCTGGAGACTTGCGAAGTCAAAGACCAGATTTCAAAGCAAACTCTTTATTTGCTATACACAGGAAAACGCTTACAAACCTCAAGCACCTTGATTTTTACTTGGGGGATGACCGCGTCCGAAGTATCGTTTTCCAGGCTGTACAATATGTCACATATCCAGTGGGCAAGGTCAACTGATTCAACTTCAGTAAAACCACGAGTAGTGATAGCAGGAGTTCCTATACGCAGGCCAGAAGTGATAAATGGGGATCTAGGGTCATTAGGGACAGCGTTCTTATTGACTGTAATAAACGCTTCCCCTAAGGCTGCATCAGCATCTTTTCCGGTATATTCCTTGCCAATAAGATCAACAAGCATGAGATGATTTTCAGTGCCACTGGACACAATCTTAATCCCGCGCTCCATGAAAGTGGCCGCCATGGCTTTAGCGTTCTTTATTACTTGCTGTTGATAAACCTTAAAACTATCCGTCATAGCTTCTTTAAATGAAACAGCCTTAGCGGCAATCACATGACAAAGCGGCCCGCCCTGACCACCAGGAAAAATAGCAGCATTAAATTTCTTCGCTAGATCTTCGTTATTTGTCAAAATAATACCGCCACGCGGACCACGGAGCGTTTTATGTGTGGTAGATGTAACAGCATCTGCAAAGGGTATAGGGCTAGGATAAACACCTGCAGCAACAAGACCGGATACGTGGGCCATATCAACCAAAAGATACGCTCCCACTTTATCTGCGATTTCACGAAAACGACTCCAGTCTAGAATTCCCGAATAAGCAGAAAACCCAGCGATAATCATTTTTGGCTTGCACTCAATCGCTAGAGCTTCTATGTCATCATAGTCAACTAAACCAGTTTCTGGATTTAAGCCATACTGCACGGCATTATAAATTTTTCCAGAAAAGCTTGGTTTGGCGCCATGGGTCAAATGGCCTCCAGCATCCAAACTCATACCTAAAATGGTGTCACCTGGCAAACACAGCGCCAAAAACACGGCAGCATTTGCTTGAGATCCTGAATGAGGCTGCACGTTGGCAAACTTCACGCCAAATAATTTCTTGGCACGCCGAATAGCGAGCTCTTCCGTCTGATCTACAAACTCACATCCACCGTAATAGCGTTTATTTGGATAACCTTCAGCATACTTGTTGGTAAGCTTTGTTCCTTGAGCTTCCATCACAGCAGGGCTTGTGTAATTCTCAGAAGCAATTAGCTCAATATGTTCTTCTTGACGCTGCGATTCGCTCTGTATTGATGACCAGATTTCAGGGTCAAAATTTTTGATGGTTTGGTCTTTATCAAACATGTATGTCACACGGTTAGTTTTCTAATTGATCATAAGAAAATTGTTCATGAATAGTTCAAATTGTACACAAATTAACTAAAAAATTATACGCTTATTAAATCCGTATTTTTACTTATGTTGGGTATTTTTCCAGGGCTTGGTTGTGGAAAGATATCACATATTTCTTCTGTACAATCCGCCAATGCCATATAAAGCCGAGCTCAGCTGCCCAAGAGAATTTAACTTGGCCGCCTCCATAAGACTTTCAAAGATATTTCCTTCATTTAGCGCAGCCAGCTGAAGATTGGCCAATAACCCTGGCGCGTTATCCTTGTTTAGGAAATAATATGCTTTTAAGCTGTCTACTTGGAGTTGCTTTTCTGCTTCATCAGAGCGGGCCAGCTCGCGACCTTCTATAATTTCCTCTTCGCCTTCTTTAGGAAGAAATGTGTTTACACCAATCAATGGCAAGCTTCCATCATGCTTTTTGTGCTCATAATTAAGGCTTTCCTCTTGAATTTTGCCTCTCTGGTACATAGTGTCCATGGCACCCAGTACACCGCCGCGCTCAGATATTCTATCAAACTCAATATAAACAGCCTCCTCTAACAGGTCTGTTAACTGATCAACCACAAAGGAGCCTTGCCATGGATTTTCGCAAAAATTTAAACCGAACTCACGATTGATAATCAGCTGTATCGCCATAGCTCGACGCACCGACTCTGATGTTGGGGTAGTGATAGCTTCGTCATAAGCATTTGTATGTAAGCTATTTGTGTTATCAAATATCGCATATAACGCCTGCAACGTTGTGCGGATATCATTAAAACTCATTTCTTGCGCATGCAGGCTTCGTCCCGACGTTTGAATGTGGTATTTAAGCATTTGACTGCGGGGACTGGCGCCATATTGCTCCTTCATAGCTCTTGCCCAAATGCGACGAGCTACCCGACCCATCACAGCATACTCAGGGTCCATGCCATTAGAAAAGAAAAAACTGAAGCTGGAGACAAAGTCATCTATTTTCATTCCTCGCGCTAGGTAATATTCCACCAGAGTAAAACCGTTAGCTAATGTAAACGCTAGCTGTGATATTGGGTTCGCTCCAGCTTCAGCAATGTGATACCCACTGACCGAGACACTATAGTAATTCTGGATCTTGTTTTTAACAAAATATTCCTGCACATCACCCATCATTCGCATTGCAAAATTTGTTGAAAAAATACACGTATTTTGAGCCTGATCTTCTTTTAGAATGTCAGCTTGCACAGTTCCACGAACCGAGGATAAGGTGTCTTTTTTTATTTGAGTATAAATTTTCTTGTCCACTAGCTTATCGCCTGTGATACCTAGCATTGCTAAGCCCAATTTATTGTGGCCGTCAGGCAACTCGCCTTGGTACCGGGGTCGTTTTTTATTCTCAAAAAACTTATCTATTTTGCGTTCAGCTTGACTCCAAAGATCATTCTTTTTAAGGTAAATTTCCACCTGTTGATCAATTGCCGCATTCATAAAAAAAGCCAGAATCATGGGGGCTGGACCGTTAATCGTCATAGAAACTGAGGTTGTGGGTGAGCACAAATCAAAACCAGAATAAAGTTTCTTCATATCATCTAGTGTTGCAACTGAAACTCCAGAGTTACCAATCTTCCCCCAAATATCTGGCCGCTTCTCTGGGTCAGCGCCATAAAGTGTCACAGAATCAAATGCAGTAGAAAGACGTGCAGCGGACAACCCTTCAGACACGTAATGAAATCTACGATTGGTTCTCTCCGGGGTTCCCTCGCCAGCAAACATTCTCGCAGGATCCTCTCCAGCACGACGATAAGGAAAAACTCCTGCTGTATAGGGGTAACTTCCTGGTAAATTTTCTGCCAGCAAAAAATTTAACACCTCTCCCCAGTCTTGGTACTGTGGCGCTGCCACTTTTGGAATTTTAAGAAGACTTAAAGAGTCTATAAAGTTGTCGCCTACAACATCTTTACCTCTGACAGAGTAAGAATATCTTTCTTTTTCTACGCCAGCCTTTTTTTCTGGCCACTGCTGCAATAACTCTATTGATTCCTTGGACAGCTCAGATATTGCATCTTGGTATGCCAGACGTAGCGCAGATAGCGTCTTATCAGAAGCTGACTCTAGAAGCCCAGATTTGGAATATAGCTCAAAAGGATGTGGCAACAGTTCATCCTGAAGTTTTGAAAGCATGCGGTAGCTCTGGAAAGCCTCTGATGCAAACTCGACCTGATGCAAATTTCTAGAGCGAATCTGTCTGCCCTGCTCGCTGATATTTGCAAGATAGCGACTTCTATTTTCAGGAATAAGCGCTACAGACTTAGAGTTTTTAGGAAAGACCTTGACTGTTGGTATCCAGGCGCCCGCATCCAGTTTCTTTTTGTCGGACAGTGCTCTACACAAACTGTAGAAAGCATAATTAAGCCCCGGATCATTAAACTGACTGGCGATGGCAGGGTAAACGGGTATCTCATCCAGCGACAAATCAAAAGCATTGTGATTTCTTTGCCACTGTTTGCGAATATCTCGCAATGCATCCTCAGACCCACGTTTTTCGAATTTATTTAAAATAACTACATCAGCATAATCAATCATATCTATTTTTTCGAGCTGAGTAGCTGCACCATAATCACTAGTCATGACATAAATTGATAAATCAACAACATCGACGATTTGGGAATCACTTTGACCAATGCCTGCTGTTTCGACAAGCACCAAATCATAACCTACCGATCTCAAATAAAGAACGACATCCCCAAGCACTTCGTTAGTCGCCAAATGTTGCCTTCTTGTAGCCATTGACCGCATGTAAAAATTAGCGGAGACAAGACTATTCATTCTGATCCGGTCGCCCAATAAGGCTCCTCCAGTTTTCCGCCGAGTTGGGTCTACAGCCAAAACTGCAATGCGAATATCTGGTCTTTGCTGTAAAAATCTTTCTAACAGCTCATCAACAACACTACTTTTCCCTGCACCACCAGTGCCAGTAATACCAACTACCGGGGACTTATTTGAAGTTAGACTCCATTTGGCTTTAAGTTCTGCAAGAAAATCGTCAGACATATCACCATTTTCTATGGCTGATATGATTTGAGAGATCCTCACCTCATCATTGATATCTGACTGCAGGGCAAAAGATTCTTTATCTTCTGAAACTGATATTTTAGGCTTATCTCGTGATTCATTTTGAGCAAGGCTGAATAAATCATCCACCATTCCAACCAAACCCATTAACATACCTTGGGCAGGATGGTATATCCGACAAACTCCCGCTGACTCTAAAATTTTTATTTCTTCAAGAGTAATCGTACCTCCTCCGCCCCCAAAAACCTTTATGTGCTCGGCTCCATGTTCCCTCAATAGCTCCAATAGATAAGAGAAATATTCCATATGGCCGCCCTGGTATGAGCTAATAGCAATAGCATCGGCATCCTCCTGAATGGCAGCACGAACAACCTCAGCAACACTGCGGTTGTGCCCCAAATGAACTACCTCGGCACCTCTGGCTTGAATTAATCTGCGAATTACATTAATAGCGGCATCATGTCCATCAAAAAGCGAGGTTGCTGTAACAAAACGTAATGGTCTTGAGCCTTTCCCTGCTCTATCCTCTCTTCTTGGCCTGTCCATCTCCATCACCTGCCTTCCTGATTGCAATAACTCCAACTTTATAACATTTATCTATTATCTGGTAACAAATCATTCCTGTCGGTTACTTATTTCCGCTAAAATATAAGACATACCAATAACCAAATGTTTTGCAAGCCTTATGTCTCAATATGTTTATACCATGAACCGCGTGGGCAAGATTGTTCCCCCTAAGCGTGAAATACTAAAGGATATTTCGTTATCATTTTTTCCAGGAGCTAAAATTGGCGTTCTTGGTCTCAATGGATCTGGAAAATCCACACTACTGAAAATTATGTCGGGTCTTGATACTGATATTCAAGGTGAGGCGCGCCCAATGCCTAATCTTAAAGTTGGTTATCTGCCACAAGAGCCACACCTAAACCCAGACAAGAATGTACGCGAAAATGTTGAAGATGGTGTCCGTGAGGCGATCGATGCGCTCAAAGAATTAAACCAATTATACCTAGATTATGCAGAACCAGATGCCGATTTCTATAAGCTAGCTAAGCGTCAGGGTCAGCTAGAAACTATCATTGAACACTGGGATGCTCATAACTTAGGCCACTTATTAGACATTGCAGCCGATGCTCTTAGGTTGCCGCCATGGGATGCAGATGTAACCAAACTTTCGGGGGGCGAAAAACGCCGAGTAGCCCTATGTCGCTTGTTGCTTTCAAAGCCTGATATGATTTTGCTAGATGAACCTACAAATCACCTAGATGCTGAATCTGTTTATTGGCTAGAAAAATTTCTAGAGGAATTTTCAGGAACTGTGGTTGCTGTCACTCATGATCGATATTTTCTTGACAACGTTGCTGGCTGGATTTTGGAGCTTGATCGAGGTCATGGTATTCCTTACGAAGGGAACTACACTACCTGGCTAGAAACAAAAGAAGGGCGCCTCGATATGGAGAAGAAACAGGACGATGCTCGCCAAAGAACCATCAAGAAAGAGCTTGAATGGATACGACAAAATCCTAAAGGCCGTCATGCTAAAAGCAAAGCCCGTTTATCCCGTTTCGAGGAAATGAGCTCTCAGGATTTTCAAAGCCGCAACGAAACAAATGAAATTTATATTCCTCCTGGTCCTCGTTTAGGGGATAAAGTCATAGAATTTTCAGGGGTCAGTAAAAGTTTTGGTGACCAACTACTCTTAGATAACCTGTCTTTTAGTATTCCCAAAGGGTCTATTGTAGGAATTGTAGGAGGCAATGGCGCAGGAAAATCGACTCTTTTTAAAATGATTTCTGGAATAGAGGCGCCTGATAGCGGAGACATCGTTATTGGCGACACAGTGAAACTGGCATTTGTTGACCAGAGTAGAGAAAACTTAAACGATAGCCAGAGTGTATGGGAAGCGATTTCGGATAATCAAGAGAATCTTAAGATTGGCGGTTACGAGGTGTCTTCGCGAGCATATGTTGGAAGGTTCAACTTTAAAGGTGGCGACCAGCAAAAAAGGGTTGGCGAGCTCTCTGGAGGTGAAAGAGGTCGATTACATCTAGCCCTTACTCTCAAACAAGGAGCAAACGTTTTGCTTTTAGACGAGCCTTCTAACGATCTAGATATTGAGACTCTGAGAGCACTAGAAGAGGCTATTCAAAATTTCCCTGGCTGCGTGATGGTCATCTCACATGACCGCTGGTTTCTAGACAGGATTTCCACGCATATTTTAGCTTACGAAGGGGGCAGTGAGGTTGTCTTGTTTGAGGGAAGCTTTAGTGAATACCATGATGATTTTGTGGCCAGAAAAGGCATTGATGCACAACCTCAGCGCATCAAATATAAGCGACTAAAAAGTTAAAAAGAAAAAAGTCGCCTTGATGGACGACCTTTAGGCAAAAAAGATACTCTAATCTTAGATATCAGTCACTGGTGTTATAAAGGTGTAGATGTAACGGCTCTCCAGATTCTGGAGTCCAATCAAAGCCTTCTGCGTCAAGTGCTAACATCTTTTCTTCGGACAGCCAGCTATAGACCATATTGATGCGCTGCTGAATGACCCATTGGCCTAACTCTAACTCACCTGTTACCGATTCTTCATCAGTAATATAATCTGCAGGAACCAAGCAATCGCCGCGCTCTTCTTTATACAACTTCAAGGCAGCAAATGCTCTTTGCCAGTCATACTCACGAAGATCCCAGACATAATCTACTGTACACAGTCTCTGGTACTTTTCTCTTGGATAGTTACCTTCAGTCAAACGCTGCGCTCTGACCCAGTCACCCAATGGATAGTGCTCATCTTCTGTAAGGTAATTTTCAGGTACCAAACTATCGCCGAACTGTGCTCTGTATTTTTGTGTCTCAGCAAACCCTTTTTCCCAATGAGGCTCATGAGGATCCCAAACAAATTTTAGTTCATTCAAACGACTGATTTGCTCTTCTGTCAACAATCCATTTGCGCGATCTTGGCGTAACTTCAAAAGCCAAAAACCTAATGTAAACCCATCATCGGTAGAATAGAACTGGGGGACCAGGGTATTAGTTTGCTCTTGTCTATAGGCTGCCAAGTGTGCATATGCAACATCCCATGGAGTTTCTTCTGTTTCTTTTAATTTTGATGCTAGGTCTCTATACATAACTTAAACTCTTATTTTAAATTGTTCTCAAACCTTTATACATGGGAAAAATTAATGTACATTAATCGCCACACAAAACATATAACCACGAGTCATGCTACCATATTCTAGCTTAACAGATAAATTTTAAGCAATCGATATTAACAAGGTTTTGAATGACAAATAATGACGTACTACGGCGCATTCGTTATATTTTTGATTATAGCGACCAAAAAATGCTTTCTGCCTGCAAGCTAGGGAATTTAGACATTACCAGAGAACAGCTTAGTAGCTGGCTAAAAAAAGATGTCGACCCAAATTATCTTAACTGTAGCGACATAAATCTAGCATCTTTTCTCAATGGACTGATTGTCGACAAAAGGGGGGGGAAAGACGGGGTGCAACCTTTACCCGAAAAAAAACTAACAAATAATATTATTTTTATCAAATTAAAAATTGCGCTTAATTTAAAGTCCGAGGACATTTTAGAAATACTAAGCCTATCTAATTTCGAGTTAAGCAGTCATGAATTAAGCTCTTTTTTTCGAAAAGAAAGCCACAAGAACCACAGAGAGTGCAAAGATCAAGTTTTACGTAATTTTTTAAAAGGATTGCAGCTGAAATACCGCGGCAAACCTGAGCCAGAAAAAATAATAAACACTTCGGAAAAGCCAATACCTGAGTTCACCTGGAAGCCTCTCCCAACGCATAAGAAACAATAACATTCTGTTTTCTTAAAAAGAATATTTTATACTTGGATTCTACATAAATTGCACTAAAGCGGTATGTTCGACACCGTTTAAATGCACGATAATTAGACTTATGGCTCAATATTTGCATATAAATATAGATAAATGGGGGGAATCCCATATAAATAGCAACTATTATAAAAGATGCACCAAAATCGATGCTTAAAAAAATAACTAAAAATTAAAATGCACCAATATAGAACAGAAGGGTACTAGATCATGCTTAAATATCTGAATCGACGTTTTTCATTCGCCTCCTTATTGTTAGCTCTGATGGCTCCAAGTATCGGATACACAGAGACACTTGATAGCGCTAATACGGCTTGGATTATAACTGCTACCGCGTTAGTTTTGTTTATGACACTTCCAGGTTTATCACTTTTTTATGCTGGCCTAGTTCGCGCCAAGAACGTGCTTTCTGTCCTCATGCAATGTTTTTCTATCACTTGCATCGCGTCATTAATATGGCTTGTTTGTGGCTATAGTCTGGCTTTCAGCGATGGCGGCGCACTAAATAACTGGATTGGCGGCTTGAGCAACTTCATGCTTATAAATGTTCTTGAGGATACCTTATCAGGCAGCATTCCAGAATCTGTTTTCGTTATGTTCCAAATGACCTTTGCAGTAATCACACCAGCATTAATTATTGGAGCATTTGCTGAACGCATAAAATTCTCTGTCGTCCTTATATTCAGTAGCGTATGGCTTCTTCTAGTTTATGTTCCCGTTACTCACTGGGTATGGGGAGGGGGCTGGCTTCAACAAATGGGGCTGCTAGATTTTGCTGGCGGTACCGTAGTGCACATTACAGCAGGCACAGCAGCGTTAGTAGCGGCAATAGTTTTGGGTAATCGAAAAGGCTTTCAGCAGCAACCGATGACTCCTCACAATCTGACGCTAACAGTGGCTGGCGCCGGAATGCTTTGGGTTGGTTGGTTTGGGTTTAACGCTGGATCAGCATTGGCTGCTAATGGTGATGCCGGTATGGCAATGCTTGTGACACACATATCTGCCGCCACGGGATCGTTAGCCTGGATGATGATGGAATGGATTAAGTATGGAAAACCTTCTGTATTAGGGATTGTCACTGGAATGGTTGCAGGACTTGGTACTATTACTCCAGCATCTGGTTTTGTAGGCCCTGGCGGTGCACTAATTATTGGTTTTTCAGCAGGGATTATTTGCTACTACGCAACACAGCTAATAAAACAGAGATTTAAAATAGATGATTCACTAGATGTTTTTCCCGTGCACGGGGTAGGGGGAATTTTAGGGACAATTTTAGTGGGTATTTTTGCATCTAGTGAGCTTGGAATTTTTAGCGGTCAAGGCTTAGTTGAAGGAGTGGCTATAACTGCTCAGTTAAAAATTCAAGCCATTGGCGTATTGAGTACTCTGATTTATACCGCTGTTGTTACCTATGTTTTACTTAAAGTGATAGATGTCATGATTGGTCTGCGCGTTTCCAAAGATGACGAGGAAGATGGTCTTGATCTTACTCAGCATAATGAACGCGGTTATGACCTTTAAAGCATAAACTCTAGGACTTAAAAAACGACCAAACAGAACGCTAATAAATTAGCGTTCTGTTTCTTTTTTTTGACTACGAACTTGTTCCAAAAAATTACACATTTTTTCTGCTCCATCAATAATTCTAGGGGTATGTCTTAACAGCAGATCTGGGTGTATAAAATATATATGTCCATTTTGGACTGCCGTTATCGATGATAGATGCTTCCAACGATCTAGCCATACTAGCTGGTTTTTCTGCTCGGCTCCTGCTATCACAACCTGAGGATTAGATCGCAATAAAGATTCCTTGTTCGCCTTTAGCGCTATCGGCAAAGCTTCAGCAAAAACATTCCGGCCCCCACATAATGTCACCACATCAGAAATCAGATGGCGGCCACTAAGCGTCATTATTGGCTCACTTGAGAGCTGATAAAACACGCTCACTTGCGATTGACTACTATAGCTTTTCTTAAGCTTGGCTAGCCTTTTTAAAAAATTCTCTGCCTCATCGTTACCCTTATCCTTATTGCCAACCAAAATACCAATTTTTTGAAGCGATGAAGCTACATCTTCGAGCATCTTTGGCTCGGAAATATAAACCGTCAATCCCAAAGATTTTAATTTGCTAATTTTTTCTTCACCATTGCCAGAAGCCCAAGCTAAAACTAAATCTGGCTGCATTTGAACAATTGCCTCATAATTAATTGTATTGTATGAACCAATGCGGGGGATTTCATTCGCTGCTTCAGGATAATCGCTGAAACTTACAGTACCTACAAGCTGGCTGCCTCCGCCCACTGCAAAAACTAACTCTGTAAGATGTGGAGACAAGCTTACGATTCTTTGCGCCGGTCGACCCAATAGAATTTCCCTTTCTGTATCGTCCATAAGACGTACATCAGCAATTGTTTTTAAAGGGAGAAAAGCAGTCAGTGCTGCTATCAAGACGTAGTATGCGGATCTTTTAGCCATCTGGGTCCTCAACAAACTACTCCTCAAAAAAAATAATAGTCTTGACCTAACACAAAAACAATACAACTAAAGATTAGTTATGTTGTTACTAATAATTTTCCAGTTTTAGGATGCTGTCCAATGTTAGCTCTTACGTTAAATACTTTATTGATTGCCTCTACAGTAAAAACTTCTTCTGGGGTGCCTGTCATTGCTATTTCTCCGCACTCCAAAAGTATTATCTGATCAGAGCACTCTGCCGCCAAATTTAAATCATGCATTACCAGCAGGATACCAATACCCTCTTCAGCGCAATCTTTTATAATTTTCAAAGTTAATTTTTGATGTGCTAGATCAAAAGAGGAAGTGGGCTCATCTAGGACCAAGAAGCGGGCGCGGCAAGACTCTTCTGTATATGGATGCCAAATTTGAGCCAACACTCGCGCTAAATGAATGCGTTGTTTTTCTCCTCCCGACAGTTCAGTGTATAACCGTTTCGATAAATAAGTGCCATCTACAACCTTTAGTGCATCAGCCACAACTTCTTGATCTATATTTGCACCAGTCGCATGAGGAGTTCTAGCCAACATCACAACTTCTTCAGCAGTAAAAGGAAAGTCTAGGGATGAATGCTGAGGTAAAATAGACAGCATCACAGCTCGATCCGCTGATCGCCAATCTCTGATATCTCGGCCATTCAGAGTTACGGAACCTGAGGTAGGGGAAATCTCGCTCGCCAAGCACCGCAGCAATGTGGTTTTTCCTGCGCCATTAGGGCCGACTATTGTAGTAATTTTTCCTGGCAAAACAGAAAGATTAATATCTCTCAAAAAAGGAATGCCTGAATAATTGAGTGACAACCTAGAAGCTCTTAAGGACATGACTGTTGTCTCATTACTCTATGATGATTTTTTGTTAGGAGCCAAAAGAAAAATGGAACGCCCAAAAGTGCGGTCAAGATGCCGGCGGGAAGTTCGGCTGGAGCAACTACGACTCTCGCAAAGCTGTCAGCAATTACTAGTAAAATTGCTCCGGCTATAGCTGAGCTAGGAATAAGATATCGGTGATCAGGGCCAATCATCATGCGCATTAAATGTGGTACAACAAGGCCCACAAAGGAAATCATTCCAGCTACAGCAACTGATATTCCCACTCCTATTGCGGTGAGAAAAATAATTCGCTGCTTGACTCTCTCCACATCTACTCCTAGGTAGCGCGCTTCTGACTCGCCCAGCAGTAAGGCATTAAGTGCCCGGCTTTGCTTCGGAAGGGAAAAAATTAGTAAGACAACAGCACAACCAGCTATCGCGACGCGAGGCCAATTAGCTGCATCTAGGTTACCCATTTGCCATAAGCTCATGCGGCGTAACATTTCATTATCTGCAATGAAACTAAATATTCCATTCAAAGCCCCTGCTAAGGCGCTAACTGCAATGCCCACCAAGAGCATTGTTGGGACTGAGGTGCCCGTAGAGGATGTAGACAAACGGTATACGAGAAGGACAGCTAAAGCACCGCCCATGCATGCTCCGAAAGCAACAAAAGTAAGGCCAAGCCAGCTACCGCCGTGAATCCAGGCGCCACCAAATACAATTACCAATCCAGCGCCTGCAGAAGCACCACTGGAAACGCCTATCAATGAAGGATCGGCCAGGGGATTACGAAACAACCCTTGCATCACCGCCCCACAGCTTGCCAAACAAATACCCACCAATGCAGCAAGAACTACCCGAGGAAATCGGATAGCAGAAAAAATTACCCCTTCTTGCTGAATGCTAATCGGGTCTAATGCGTAATTACCCAGTCTTAACCAGCCAACCAGGAATTCCATCAACTTGCTAGGAGAAATAAAAACAGGCCCAACCAAGACAGCGCCGATCATCACTGGTAGCAGCGCTAAGAAGAGTATCAGTGTAAATTTTCGGGCTTTCGTCTCTCTCAATCATATTCCTCTGACTTTAGTCCCAGTTAATAATCAACTCCCTTCCGGGCTTTTATATTGTTATGATATGCATGCTTTACGTCTTTTATCTCTGAGATGGTATCCGCTATTTCTTTCAAAGAAGAGGCGCCGCCACGACCTGTAACTACGACGCTCTGGCTTGCAGGCCGATTCGACAAAGCATTGATTACCATGGATTCATCAAGGTACTTATAGCTAAGCATGTAAGTTAACTCATCTATGACCACCAGATGGTAGCTTTCATCACGCAACATAGACTCCACTACTTCCCATGTGGTTTTAGCTGCAGCAATATCCGCATCACGGTCCTGCGTATCCCACGTAAATCCAGTACCCATCTGATAAAAATCTACCTGAGGACAAGAATCCTTCAAATAGAGCTCTTCGCCTGATAACTGCTGACCTTTAATAAACTGAATTACGCCGACCTTGTAGCCATACCCAAGAGAGCGCATAACCATTCCAAAAGCTGAACTACTCTTACCTTTTCCATCACCAGTAAGGAGGATCATAACCCCTCTTTCTTGATTACAAGCTGCAACATGTTGATCCACTTTTGTCTTCAATTTTTGCATTTTGCGCTTTTGACGCTCAGCCTGGCTTTCATTTTCTGCCATGAAATTACTCCAAAGTCAGCCCAAGAACTAACTAGTTACAGTGTATAAGTGAGTTTTAACACCCAACGAGATCCATCCATATCATAGTCTTTAGTCGAAGTTCTGTAATGTTTATCAAATACATTATCTACCTTTAATTGCATTTTTATCTTTTCAGCCAGCTGATAGCCTAGCCGAAAATCTACCAGTCCATAGCCGCCTAACTCGGTAGTATTGGCGGCATTTGCATAGCTCTTACTTTTTGTATTTAGCGAAGAACCTACATTCCAGCGTGCGAAACTACGGTCAATATCTACCAAAAAGCTCTTTTGAGCGCGCTTGGTAAGCAACTGATCTGTATCTTGATTGCGAGGATCTGTATAAGAAAAACTAGCACTCACATCCCAGTCACTTAACTGTCCAGATGCACTCAGCTCTCCGCCTTTAATTTTTACACTAGAGACGTTGCTAGGAAGCCATCTATAAGGGTGGGCCTGCAACCCGGGATTAGCCCACTCAATAAGATTATCAATACGATTTTGATAAAGGGATGCTTCCCATTGCCATATGGCATAATTTCCCTTCAATCCTAACTCAAAGTTTTCAGAATCTTCTGGGAGAAGGCCTGGATTTCCTGCGGCATAATCTCCTATTGGCCAATATAGATCGTTAAAAGTCGGGGCCTTGTACCCTTCCGCCCAACTTAATGTGACCCGGTGCTCTTTGCCCAGTTGCACGCCTAATGCAACATTACTTGTATTATGCTTTCCGCTCTCTTCGTTGTCATCTTCGCGAAATCCCAAAACAAAATTAAAGATTGAAAATTGACCTTGGTACTGAGCAAAGTAGGCACGATTCATTCTTTCAATCACAGGGGTGCCAAAAATATCAGTATATGTAGTGCTAGAGATCAGCTCATCATCATAAAAATCAAAACCAAATGTGGCTAACTGCCCATCAGATACCTCAACATCGTTTTGCCAAAAAAGCTGTTTACGGGTAGTTCGAAAGTCCTGCAAATGAGCTCCGTTGACAGCGTCAGTATCGTCATTATCATCCACCGATCGACCTAAAGCGACCTTGGATTGCCACCAATCAGTTAGCGGAGCACTGAGGCTAAATGCTGTATTTTGCATGGTGCTATCTGTAAAGCTATCTCTTTCAGGAGAGTACTCATTGTCATAATAATTACGCGAACTAACCTCCAAAAAATCCAGCCCGACATCGATGCCATTATCAAAAGTATACCCAAGATTCGTATTAATCGAACGATTTCGATATCCATCACTATCACGATTTTGCTGCGTATCATCTCTCAACATATCTATACTGTCTGTTTCCAAATATGACAGATCTGCTGAGTATCTTAGTTGATTCAAGGACCCTCGGGTGGCAACAGCGCTTCGTTTCAGCGTATTAGAACCGACTTCGATAGACACAGTCGTAGAAGGTTTAAAATCACCTTTTTTAGTAAAAATCTGAATCACGCCACCAATCGCATCGCTGCCATAAATGCTTGATTTAGTTCCACGAATAATTTCTATTCGTTCTATCTGACTAGGATCAATGAACTGATAAGCGGTGCTGCCTAAGCTTGCAGAACTCATGCGCTGTCCATCGACCAAAAATAACGTATGCCCTGTATTAGCACCTCGTATAAACAAGCTAGGCGTAGAGCCTTCTCCCCCATTGCGAGCAACATTAATGCCAGGAACATGCTGGAATAAATCAAGAAGATCTACTGGCTGGTATCTCTCAATATCAGCGGCACTCACTACGGTCGCTGATGAGAGTGTCTGGATAATAGATTGCGATGTACGTGTTGCCGTAACTACAACTTTTTCACTATGTGTTTCTGCAGAAACTGGAATGGAAGTAGCAACAGCAAGAATAATCATGCCCACAAAAAATTTAGTTTTCATATAACCTCGTTATGTTCGTCCCCGAACAATTGCAGGAAAAGCGATATCCGCGCGAAGAAAATAAAGAAAAGATGAAGGCAGGGCTAAGATCAAAGCCTACTACAACAAAACTAACTTCACCGCTCCCCGCGATTCGTATGTATAGCTATAGGCCGGTCTCCGGACTCATGAGTGGTTTCCCTGCTAAATCACCTTCCCATACTTTGGTACAGTGGTTATTTGATTTAGCATTAGCCCTACTAGTTAAAAGTGGGCTTCTCACTTACCGTTGCGGGGGCAGTACCAGAATCATCAACTCCCAAGTATTGTTGGGTTTTAACTCACTGATTTCCCGTTTCACCCAATTGATAGACTTATGAATTGGACACCTAAAGATAAACAACGCTCGCAAAGCTACAGCTGCGATCCCTAAAAGTCAATCGATACTTAGTCGAGGGCTTCTATAGCATCTGTGAGTTTGCGTACAGTAATAATCTCCATTCCACGGATAGCTTTTTTGGGGGCATTTCCTGCTGGCACAACAGCTCTTTTAAAGCCATGTTTTGCAGCCTCTTTTAAACGTTCTTGGCCGTTCGGTACTGGACGAATCTCACCAGCAAGGCCAACTTCACCGAATACAACTAAGTCTCTTGGTAATGGTCGATTTCGAAAACTAGAGATCACAGCAAGGATTAAAGCAAGGTCGGCACTAGTTTCGAGAACCTTCACTCCGCCTACTACATTTACGAAGACATCTTGATCGCCAACCATCAAGCCACCATGACGGTGCAAAACAGCTAAAAGCATAGCCAAGCGATTGTGATCTAAACCGACAGTGACTCGGCGAGGATTTCCTAAATGACTTGGATCCACTAGCGCTTGTAGCTCAACCAGCAATGGCCTGGTGCCTTCCCAAATCACCATCACTAGGCTACCAGAAGCCACCTCGTCCCCTCTTTGTAAAAAAATTGCCGAGGGATTAGGCACCTCTCTAAGGCCTTTGTCTGTCATTGCAAAAACACCTAGTTCGTTTATGGCACCAAAGCGATTCTTATTACAACGAAGTGTTCGGAAATGACTGTCATTAGAGCTCTCTAGCATCATGGAGCAATCGATCATATGCTCTAAAACTTTCGGCCCAGCAATTACGCCGTCCTTTGTGACATGCCCAACCAACAGAAGCACAGTATTTGTCTCCTTGGCATAACGAATAAGCACTGCGGCGCTTTCTCTGACCTGAGATACACTTCCGGGAGCAGAAGCCACATCATCTAAATGCATGACCTGGATAGAATCTACTGCTAATATTTTTGGCTGATGCTTTATGGCGGCAGCACAAATGGCCTCTACTGAGGTCTCCGCCATAATTTGTAGTTTATCTGACGGTAGTTCAAGCCGACTGGCTCGCATTGCTACCTGTTGAGGCGACTCTTCCCCAGTTACATAGAGCGATTTATGGTCTTGAGCCAAGCTGCAAAGGTGTTGCAGTAATAGCGTGCTTTTTCCTGCGCCAGGCTCACCGCCAACTAAGATACATGAACCAGGAACCAGGCCCCCACCTAAAACTAAATCAAATTCGACACTTCCGGTGATGATTCTAGGCACCTCATTAAGCATGATGTCAGATAGCACGCTGACTGAGCCATTCGATGCACCCGCAAAACCGGCATGACGAACAACAGGGGAGCTTTTAGAAGATCCGAGTCTCAGTTCTGTCAAGGTATTCCACGCTCCACATTCAGTGCACTGCCCCTGCCATTTGTTAAAATCGGCACCGCAATCATTGCACACATAAGACGATATTTTTTGTTTTGCCACTTCAGACTCTCCAAGGATAATAATAAGTTTATCACGAGACATCAGAAAAAAGTCCCAGCATGCACAGAAGAAACTAGCTATCTTTGATTCTTTAAATAAACTTACTTTGAT
>TARA_B110000503_G_scaffold36278_2_pt1 | contig 20754 bp, 21 predicted proteins | sample TARA_B110000503 | Tara Oceans TARA_B110000503 (sample SAMEA4397472) | marine metagenome | biome: Polar Biome; feature: [SRF] surface water layer (ENVO:00010504); material: water (ENVO:00002006), including particulate matter (ENVO:01000060) such as... | depth 5 m | reverse complement strand
AATCTGCAAAGACACGCCAGGCTTTATTCACAATATTCTTCAGGGAGCCTTGATCAAAGCATCAATGGACTTGATGGATTACGGCATTGCAACTGCTGATGAGATTGATTCCGTGGCTAAAAATGGTTTCGGTCTGCGGCTACCCAGCGCGGGCCCTATTCAGTTCCTGGATATGGTTGGGCTGGATTCAATCTACAATGTCGGTGAGTATCTTGCTGAAGCGACCGGCGACCCGAATTGGCGGTCACACAAACTTATCCGTGAGAAGGTTCAACAAGGTGACCTAGGTGTAAAAACCGGTAGAGGGTTTTATGAGTACAAGGATGCAAATTCAGATGAATTCTGGGAAGAGGTCAATGGAAGTATCATCAAAACATTAAAGGCACATCGCGCAGAGCTAGAGTGCAAGGGTAGTGGCTAAGCAGGGTCTGGCAAATTATGTCAATCTGGTATTCAATACAGCATCCAACACCATATTTGCCTGCGAGCCTGTCCCTGGCGAAATCTTATTTCATCGGAACAATCAACCAGATAAATGAATTCAACACAAACGACGCCAAGCCATCCATCCCAAGGCCTTTTAGATCAGGCTGTTGGAGCGCTATCAATTTGTGTCTGGAAGCCCACCCGGGCGGCACAAGCTGATGGGTAGTGAAGCGATCCGTCAGTTCATTCAACAGTCCAGCTGGTTTACAGACGTTCCGGCCGATGTGCTCGACGATCTTGTGGCTGCAGCCACTTTCAAGTCCATGGACGCGAACACCTATCTCTGGGCCGTGGGCGAGCGCACGTCTGAGGTTTTTGGGATAGTGTCTGGGCGGGTCCGCACCGCAGTCTCCACCGGAATGGGGCACGAGTTTGTGCTCAATGATTGCGAGCCTGGAAGCTGGCTGGGCGCGCCATGTCTGGTCAACGATTTCGAGCGTCTGATTGAAGCGAAAACGGTAGCCCATTCTCGAATTCTACTCATTGGCCGACAGGCCGTATTGGCGGCGGCGGATGCCTGGCCACAGCTGCATCACAACCTGTTGCGTCAGAATGTGCAGGAAAGTCGCGGGCTCTACATTTTGCTGACTGGCATGGCCTTTTACCCGCTCCGGGCGCGAGTGGCCGGCCGCCTGGTGGAGATGGGGCGGGAGCATGGCTCAGCGCTAGAGGGGGGAGTACTGGTAGGCTTGAAGGTTAGCCAGAGCGACTTTGCGCGGCTGGCGGTCGGTTCGCGCCAGCGGGTCAATAGTATTTTCCGGGAGTGGGGCAAAAGTGGGCTTGTGGAACATCGCAATGACCGGCTCTGGATCAGGGAAATAGCTGCCCTGGAAGAGGAAATTGTCCCTTTCGAATAGCACGTCACCTGGTACTGACAAGTGACCATGCTTACTCGTCATGGGCTGACCCCACACAATTTGGTCCTTGGAGCTGGCAATCGAGTCGCCAGATCCCACTGTAGGTTTTTTTATTGGGTCCGATTAATTCTAAAAATCCATTCTTTGAGCGAACCCAAGTTAACTTATCAGTACCGTGTAGAGCGTCTGGTTCAATTAATTGGTGTCTGCTGCGCAACTTACATCCACAGCAAGTCCGGTTGCATGCACATGGCGTACTATCCACTAGACCACCGATTGACCCATTAATGCGGAGTAGAAGATGAATATAGCATTAACCGACGAGCAGCTTGCATTGCGCGCGGAAATTCGACACTACATGGATCGTTTGATGACGCCCGTCCTAATTGCAGAGCTCCACGGCGAGCAGCGCGAGGGCGGCGGGCCAGAGCATCGCCGAGCGCTGAAACAGATGGGCTCCGATGGGTGGATAGTGCGCAGCTGGCCCAAGGAGTATGGAGGGCGGGATGCAGGTCCCATAGAACAATACATTTTCTGTGACGAAGTTATCCGCGCAGGATTTCCCTACCCGTTTCTGACTACCGATGGTGTGGGCCCCGTATTGGCTGAAGTTGCCAGCGAAGAGATACGACAGGAAATCGTCGACCCCATACTCAAGGGTGAGTGCATCGTTGCTATCGGCTACTCCGAGCCGGCGGCGGGCACTGATCTGGCCTCCCTGACGACCAGAGCGGAGCGCGTGAACGGCAAATGGTTGATTAATGGCCAGAAAATCTGGACCAGCTACGGTAACGTCGCTGACTATGTATGGCTAGCTGCGCGCACTGACCCGCATGCCGCCAAGAAACACCATGGCATCTCGATGTTCCTCGTGCCCACATCAGCGCCCGGATTCAGTTTTACTCCTATCAACACACTGGGCGTTCGCACCAATGCGACTTACTACGAGAACATTGAGCTAGAGGATCAATGGCAGGTCGGCCCGCTCAATCAGGGCTGGCAGATGATTACCAGCCAGCTCAATCGCGAGCGTCTTAGTCTTGTTAATCACGGGCCCTGCGAGTTGCTGTACGAACAAGTTGCCACGTGGGCAGCACAGATGGACGCGGGCAGCGGATCGGGAAAAATCATCGACCTGCCCTGGGTACGCACTAACCTTGCCAAGGTCAAATCAGGTCTTGAGATATTGCGTTTGGTCTGCTTCAAGCAGGCATGGAGTATGAGCCACGCCAGTCTCGGCATGGATCAGGCCTCCGCCGCAAAGGTTTACGGCTCGGAATTTTTTGTTGAGGCCTGGCGTCTGATGCTGGAAATTGTCGGCCAGAGCGGCGCACTATGTAGCGATTCTGAAGGAGCCATACTGCAGGGTGCATTGGAGCATCGTTATCGCTCCGGATCGGTATTGACCTTCGGCGGCGGCACCAACGAGGTACAGCGCGACATTGTTGCGGCTGCCGGTTTACTCATGCCACGCTATCGTTAAGGGGAACAGACATGGATTTTTCACTATCGGAAGAACAGCGAGACGTACAGGCCCTCGCTGCACAAATACTCACGCAGGAGGTAACCGTAGACCGACTCAAAGCGATCGAGTCAGGCGAAGAACGTTTCGATGAAGCGCTATGGCAACAACTGGGTGAATCGGGTCTGCTGGGCACTGCCATAGCAGAGAAACACGGCGGTATGGGCTTCGACTTTGAAACACTGTGCCTGCTGATCGAGGAGGTTGGTAAGACTGTGGCGGCAATACCGGTAATTCCGGTGCTGGCGGGCGCGGTCCAAACTCTGCAGCAATTCGGTAGTAAAGCCATGTGCGAGCGCTGGTTAAGCGGCGTGGCCAGCGGCAAGGTGTTACTGACAGTGGCACTCACCGAGCCAGGACGTGATGATCCCACTCAACCAATAACCCGGCTGGCACCGGACGGCGATACCTGGACACTGCACGGCCAGAAAAGCATGGTTGTTTGCGCCGATCGTGCCAGCGCAATATTGCTAACCGCACGGCTTGATGGCGAACTGGTCCTTTTAGCCCTCGATCCCACACTGCCCGGCATATCGTTGATACCTCAGCAGGTGACAACGGGTGAGCCGCAGTTCAGCATTCGCTTTGATGCAGCGCATGTCTCGCAGGACGATATCATAGCAACCGGCGCCAGCGCTCATCGCGCTATCCAGTCCATGGTGCAACATACCCTTGTCGCCAATAGCGTTATGACACTGGGTGTCACGGATACGATGCTCAAAATGACAGCGGCCTACACTTCACAACGAGAGCAGTTTGGTCGGCCTATTGCGACATTCCAAGCGGTGTCACACCGCGCTGCAGACGCCTATATTGACGTGGGAAACCTGCGGCTGGCCTGCCAGCAGGCAACATCGCTGCTAAGCGCACAAGCCGACGCCACCGAGGCCGTTCTCATCGCCAAAATATGGGCAAGTGACGTAGCCCATCGCGTCAGCCAGTCCGCGCAGCATCTGCACGGCGGAATAGGAGTGGATCGGGATTATCCGCTGTTTCGCTATTGCCTCTGGGCGAAGCAGTTGGAGCTCACACTCGGCGGCGGAAAGACTTATCTTACCGCGTTAGGCGATGCAATTGCGGAAGACTTCAAGCAGCGCGCTGCCACGAAGGTTGTTGCCAGTCACGCCGCTTAAAGCGCTTATTCACTCTGCGTCAGTGCCCGTCACCAGGGCACTGTCTTCTAGTCTCAATTCACAAACGACAATTCGCCATTAGGCTCTGCTTGTTCCAGAGCACGCCCACTTCAATGTTGAATGCGTCTGTATAGCGTTTACAGCTCACAATAAATACCTTCTTTTTGCGTCAATTGTGACGCTATCAGGTATCTACAATACCAGGGGCCTGCCAATACGGGGCGCCCCTTCTTTGGCTCCACCATTACGCTCTCTATCCGTCTTATACTCAAAAACTGCATATCTAATACTTTTCTTGAGTCACTGTTATCACTAAACGATCAGCAACGGAGTACTCAATGCTTTTAGCGACCGATCTCGATGGCACGTTTTTTGCTGTTAGCTCGGATGACCACACCACCTTTTACTGTAGTGGTCAATTCATTCAGGACACGAGTTTAAGTTTGTTCTGCCCATGGCCAGGTGCCATGCGGTTGTTGTAGCTGTATGAACGTTGCCCGCCTACATCACAGACTTATCATCCGCACCACCGATCCGTGGGTCAGTCTGGAACTCTCCCCAGCTTACTAATTGGAGCGCCTCAAAAGTACTATCGCGATAAACAGCAGCAGTAGACCAGGGGATAGGACAGTCAGAACAATATTCCAGTGCATAATGCCGGCCAAATGACCGCTGATCTGTTGTACCAGGTAGTAGGTGATACCGATTAAACCCCCCATCGCAATGCGCTGCCCTACTGGAACACTGCGAACCGAACCCAGTAGAAACGGAAGCGCCATCAACGCCATACCTAACACTCCTGCCGGGATACTCATCTGACTCCAGAAAATGACCCTCTGCGACTCCGAGTTCATATTATTCTCTTCCAATCGCCGAATAGATCGCCACAAATCAGTTGGAGAAAGTGAGCTTGCGGGAGTGATCAAGGTACGGGTTTGATCTTCACTGAGCAATGCCTGCCAAAGCATGGTATTTTCAAGCTGTGTTTGTGATTGGTTATTTTGTAGTGTTGTCACACGTGCCTGGTGCAGCAACCAGGTGTTGTCCTGCAGGAGCTCTGCTTTTGGCGTTTGCACCATTTGCTGGAGGACGCCGTCATCAAACTGATAGATTTCCACGCCGGCCAGACTGCGATCGGGTAGCGCTCTGTCAAAGCGAATAAACTGCCCAGCATTGCGGGTCCAGAACTCGATGCTGGCATCCTTGGTGGATTCACCTTCAAAATCAACCTGGCTCGCCTCTATCAGGGTTTTACCCCGTAGTTTAGCCGCTTGAAACTCCGTCCTGGGTATAACCAGATTCTGTAGCAGGAGTACGATGGCAATCAGTAAGAATGACAGTTGAACAATGGGAACAGAGATTCGCAACGAGGAAATAGCGGCGGCACGCATCGAGGTTAGTTCGAGATTGTTCGCCAGTGCCCCCAGCCCCAACAGTCCCCCTAGCAAGACGGTCACTGGCAGCAAATCGACTGCCAGTGCTGGCAAGCTGTAGGCCGCCACCCGCAATGCATCCACCAGCTCATAACTACCCTCCCCCACATCCTCGAGTTCTTCGGACAGGCCGAGAAAACTGAATAACGACAGCAACAGCAGTAGTACTGGAAGACAGCCTCCCAGGAAGCTGCGGCCGACGTAGCGGTCAAGTATGTTCATTGTTTCGGGCCAGCCATTTGTGGCTCAGTAAATGCCAAGGTAAATATAAAAGTACTACCAGCAGCGCCAGAAGTGCGGGCGCCCACCAGATGTTCGATACCGCTTGCTGCTCTACCCAAGTTCGGCCTACGCCTATCAAGTTGTAATAGGCCGCATAGATAACAAACGCGAGCAACAGTCTGGCGTATCGCCCCTGGCGCGGTCTGCTGCGACTAAGAGGAATGGCGAGCAGTGCCAGCAGCACGGTTGTCACCGGAGTTGATAGACGCCACTGGTACTCAGACTTATCTGCTGGATTCGTGGAGGATACGAGTGTGTCTGTGGCGATCGATTTCGATCGGTATTTCGGTGCCTCGGGCTGTTCGTTGGTAACTTTCATTGTGAAGTGTTTGACTTGCACAAGCAGATCGGGGCCATCGTCCACCCGTTTAAAAATACGGGCGTTGTTCAGCTCAAGTGACTGGTAGTCAGCCTCGGGATGCGCCACCAAACGCCCCGTCAGTGAGGATACAATTTGTAGCTCATCCCCGGTTCGTGTGCGAATGAAAACGTGCTCGAGGGCCTGTTCGGCAGAAATTTTTTCAATGAAAATTGCGCGCTTCCTTCCCTCACCAGGTTCCTCTGAAACGCCCTCACCCGCGTCGGATGTACTGGTCAGATAAAATTGACCCGGCTTTACTCTGTCAATATCAGATGATGCCTCTGCAACGGCAAGAATTTCGTAAGTCCGGGAAAATGCCCAGGGTCGGACATAAAGGGATAAACCTGCAATGATCAGAGAGAGAGGAATAGCCAACGTGACGACTGCACGAAACAGCCGTGATTCGCCTATCCCGCTGGACTGCATGGCAACAATTTCTGAATCGTTATGCAGTTTTCCCAGCGCCAACATCAGGCCAAAAAACAGACCAATAGGCAGCAGGACTTCAAGCGCGATCACCGTCTTCAATAGAGTCAGAAGCGCGACTTCATCGGTATTAAGCAATCCGGCATCTGCCTTATACAAAAAGCGGGAGAGCGAGTACCCTACAAAAATGGTCAATAGCACAGTCGAAACCGAAAGAAACGGCATAACCACCTGCCGCAGCAGATATCTATCAATAATCAAGCCGGCAATTTCCCCTTGTTGGCGTTCGTCAGCGACGATAGATTGTTACCCACTTTCATTGTTTCGAGTACCGTCCAAATTATGTTCATTGACTTACCTCAGCTGCGGGGTATTCTCCACACGCCTACACATCGAACAGCGAAGGGATACATGCGCACAGGGTCACTTATCAAAGCGCGCTCTACCATTCTCCCGCTAATGTTGCTAGTGAGCATGCAGTCCGGACCCGCCGGCTCGCTGAATTTTAACTCTGACGACACCATAATGATAACGGCCGAGCGGGGCTGGGAGGGTGACGAGGCCAATATTATTCACTTTAGCGGGAACTTTGCATTACAAGCCCCCGACTGGAGTATGGCGGGAGATACAGCTGTGGTATACGGGAAAATCGACAATCCAGACAGAGTGGTAGTGGAAGGCAGCCCGGCAAGAATATTATTTCTCCGTAACGACGATGAAAATGCCGATGAGCAGGACAAAGTCGAAGGTGCCGCAAATTCTATCGAGTATCTTCGCGCCACCGACAAACTGATAATGCGTGGGAATGTAAGCCTGTTCCGGCAAGATAGCGAGCTTACCGGTCAAATGATCGAATACGAAGTTGATACGGATCGGTATTCAGCCACAGGAGAAAGTGGCATCAATTTCCAGTTCAACCCGAAAGAAGAGCAATAGCGGCACATTCTCAATTGAATGAGCGTTCTGAACTAGCCCAGAGAGCTACAGAGCTCGTCCGGAGACACCTGCTTGATGGCCTCCAGTGCGATTTCCAGCATTTGCTCATAAGGCACAGTGGCATCGATCTCGATAACCCGGCAGCCATTGAATTTCAGGCGGTCCATCATCAATATTTTATCGCGTAACTCCGCTAAGCCATGATCGGGTTTGCGCGCATGCGCGGCCTCAGCAGTGATCTTTAATCGAATCACCAGAGCCGGTTTGTGCTTTGCCATCCATTCATACAGCCGATGCTCCCGTAGCGCCAAATTGCGCACCAACCCGTTCTTGGTTCGCTCAACGGTCAGGCCGGGGCCATCGTAATGAAAGCCTGGAATTTCCACCTGGGGATAGCGATCGGTGATAACTTGCACATTGCGTCGCGACAACCGAATCACACCCAGCATTAGCGACGCTCGCCACAGTGACAGCAAACACATGATCAGCGCAGTACCAGTGCCGGGCAGCTTTTTCTCCATATCCAAGGCGCGATTGGCCTTTTTATGAAGATTATTTTCTAATCTAACCCCGACAAAAGGCAGACCTTTGATTTTGTCGCCCATCTCACCAGAAACCAGCCCGAGATAGCGCCGTTCGACTCGACCTCTACTCCGCAGGCAATCCTGCAGATCACGCGTTAATGTAGTTTTACCAGTCCCGTCGCACCCCACCACGGCAAAAACACCCGCTAGCGGGACAGTCAGCGTAGCAGCTGGGTTGATAAAGTCAGACATAACACACACGGATTATACGGTGGTTGCAGCCTAACATGTTGCGCGCACGACAGCTTCTAAAATCAGGCGAATCATCAACTCTGGTGGGCCCTAATCGCAGTTCTAGCTGCGCCCAACGCCGCTTTCAGCACCCGGTCGTAGGGATCTCGGCCGTCCAGATCAAGGATCTTGGCACCGTTAAAGTGCAGCAAGGGAATAGTGGCCACTTTATCGCGAAGAATGCTCAGCTTGTGATCGGGCTTGCGTTCATGTGCGGTGACAGCATCGATATTGATGCGAATAACCAGCGCAGGAACGTGGCTTGCCATACGCTGGTACTGTCGCTTCTCCCGCTTGGCCAGCTTGCGTCCTAACCAACTTTCCGAATTTACCACACCCAGGCCCGGCCCATCGAAATGGAACCCGGGCACTTCGGCCTGTGGATAGCGATCGGTGATCACCACCGCCCCACAACGAAGGAGCTTGAGCATTCGGCGGAACTTGTGCGCCCGCCATTGCGAAAGGACATAAATTACCAGCGTCGTCGCAGTATCCGGGGCATTGGACTTCTTGTCGTCAACGTTATCGGCCTTGCGCACCAGATAACGGCCAATTGATGGTCCTATCAACGGCAGGCCCTTTATCCATTTGGCAATATTGCCTGAAGACTGGCCGAGGTATAGCCATTTGACTGGCACGCCCAGATCCAGCTGGGAGAGCAAATCCTCGCTAAGGGTAGACTTCCCGGCGCCATCGCAACCCGTAACGGCAATGACGCAGGGCAACTGTTCACTGGGAGTCAAAAGAGAAGGCGCTTGAAGCATAATATTCAACGCTATGTATCGGCCAGCCAGTGTACGTCAAATACTGCTTCAGAAATACATTGCAATTTAATTACATTGGCTGAATTTATTCTAAATTTTAGGGGAGGTTCATGCCCAGGAAAAGTGCTGCTTGGCATCTTAATCATATTTTCGCGCGGCTCAGCGGTTGTGCTACTTATTTGTGCCCTGTTCTAGCCAATAGTCGCCAACATCTTCCTACCTCTGGATTCCGGGCTGCCAGGAACCGACATCCATAGTTGGAAATCGACCGAGCAGGGGGTTTATACTGCCTGTGCGCCGGTATTGCCGCAGTGTTATGAATACGCGCAAACCGAACGGTGCAGAATATAATTCTTAGGATATCTTCGAAATTCAATGATTTTAGATGGAAAACCAACTGTCCCACCGCTGATTGCTATTGTAGGCTGTGATGGATCGGGAAAATCAACCGTTAGCAAGGAGCTGCTACGCTGGATCGCCTATTACGGGCCTGCGGCTGCGACACACTTGGGCAAGCAGCAAGGGAATACCGGCCGCTCGCTATCCCATCTCCCCCTGGTGGGCAAGCGCTTTGGTCGCTTTATAGAGCGCAAAGCGTCTACCGTTCGTAAGTTTCAAGCCAGCAACAAAGCGCCTCACCTGGTCCCCGCGCTGGTGATGTATGCGTTCACCCTGAAGCGCGTGCGGCGCTTTCGACGAATGCTCGCGCTGCGACAACAAGGTCTGATTATCATTGCCGACCGATATCCACAACTGGATTTCCCCAACGCATTCGATGGCCCCGATATGTCCGTCACGGCCCAGGGCAGTAATTTCATACACAGCTTGGCGCAGCGCGAGCAGGCCTACTTCGAGTGGATGACCAGTTATCGACCCGACCTTGTGATTCGACTCAATGTCGATCTGGATACAGCCCACGCACGCAAGCCGGACCACCGTCGCGAGGCACTTGCGAGAAAGATTGAGTTCACACCCCAGCTAACCTTTGGCGGGGCAACCATTGCAGAAATTGATGCTTCACAGCCGCTGGGCGCAGTACTGGCAGCTGCCAAAGCGGCGGTGGCGCGCACTCTGGAAGCAAGTGGCTACAAATATTTACCACCATAATACATCGCCACTACACCCGCACATAATCCTGATCTACTGTTGTGTCTGTTGCAATTCTTTAGCTCTTTGTCGTGGGTCTAGGGCACTAATTTCCACTGAAATTCTAAAGGCCTACAATGAGTGAAGTTCCGCCTTCGAAAGCGCCAGGCTCCTGCAGGCACTGGCTAGCCAACCTGGTCATATTCGTCGTTTCAATTTTATTTTCGTATATCGTCGTCGGATCCCTATTTCTGCGTTTCGCGCCCGGATTAATACCAGCGCTAAGCAGCCAGGTTCCAATGGCGGCCAACTTATGGTGGCAGCCTTCCGCCCCTGACCCTTCCAGCAATGACTATTTGGCTTTGCTGGGGGACTCGTACGCGGAGGGTGTTGGAGACTGGAAAGCTCAGCAGATTGATTTTACCAGCCCGTCCCATTCCGCTGACGTGATCCACGATCTCACCGGGCGCAATATACTCAGCTACGGACGGCGAGGCGCCAGCAGTGCCGAAGGTCTGGTGCGGTTACCGGCGCTTGCGCTGGGAGCCGGTGAGTGTTTGTTTTTTCCGTCTTTGCGGCCACCACAAGAGATTGTTTACTACTTTTACGAGGGCAACGATCTCGAGGACAACATCGACTTCATGTCCAGAAGGCTGGGGCTCGGTGTGGGCGACGTCGGTGTCAGCAATGCATCGATAAAATTTCTTGAGAAAAATTGGGGAACGCCTGGGCGTAAGCCCTGTTTTCTCTACTTTGGGAAGAGCATCAAGTCTTTTATCAAGACGGCAAGAGAGACATTTTTCCCTCCGCCTGACGTCAATAGTGGTGGCACTGAAACACCTCACGTCGCTAACCGCGCGCTGATTGGCACTGAGGTGGTAGCGTTGCCCGCTGCACTGCAAGGCCCGGGTCTTGATTTAGATGAGCAATCGGTCGCCGCGGCCTTTGAGGTCTTTGAGGTTTCGTTGATGTGGCTACGACAGACCCTCCCCGACATCAAGATCACTGTAGTACACCTGCCCTCAGTCCTATCTACCTACAACCTGGCCAGTCCCAGCGTAACGGTGGAGGCACCTGATAAAAGTTCAACAGTACATCGCTCCCTTGACGTTGCCTCCAGATCCAATAAAATCTGCGGCCGCCTACGTGATATCACGCTAGGTTCCGGGGCCCATTTTTTTGATGCCAGACCTTCGATGCGGGAACTGGGAACCCGGGAAATCATCCATGGCCCACGCGACTGGACGCATTTCAACCGCGCGGGGTACACCCGGCTGGGCGAAACGGTAGCTGCGGCGCTGATGGATAAAGCGCCATCCGACCACTGTGGTCGCCTTGCGAACATTGAACATAGCGAAATGATGCAATCATCCCAGTAGCACGCGCAACCGCAGCACCGCTGCTCTTGAGATTTCCCTGATTAAGACGCCGCGCCACCATCTTTACCTGATCGCAGATTTATAGAGGGGGTTGGTATTTTTCTGTAAGGGCAATCAGTCGCTGCCTGACCTGGGCAGGCACCTCGAAAGCATGAAAATCATAGTCCTGGGAATCATCAAAATGCCTGGCTATCAACTCGTCATGCAAGCTCCCCATCAGTCCATTAATAGTACTGAGATAGCGAGATATCTTTTCGTGATAGAGCGATGGATAGAGTGTTTTAAGATTGTCATAGAGGGCAACCTGTCGACTGATGACTTTTCGCATCTCATGGAACATCCTGGCAGTAACGTGTTCTTGAGCGAGACTCAATCGAAGAAAATGAATTTCCTTTTTGACGTAATCACGAAACGAATCATTCGTCGTCGGCCGCAATCGTCTGACGTGTCGAGTACTAAAGGCAAACGCGAAATTTATCGATAAAAGACGAAGAAATATCGCAGAGCGGCGCATCTGGTAAGTGTCATTATGTTTGTAAGCATCCTGTAGATTCCCCATTTTCACCACTACTCTATGAAAATCATCGGGGTAGCTATGACTTGTATCACAGGTCATGTAAGCGAAACGCAGATGCTTGAACTTGGCGCGCATGTTCTTGAAAGCTAACTGCATTTCTGGATCGAGACAACGATGCCAGTAAAAAGTCTCCGCTATCTTGCCTAGAAGCGTTCGGTCGACACCTTCCTGCCAAAGCTGGAAGCAGATTCGATAACACTGAGTGAGCTCATATTGGCTGTATTTGAGATGTATCGTATCGGGCAATTCAGCGGTCAGGTCTATATCATCATGGGCGAGTATTGCCACAAACAGCTTGTTGCACTGCTCCACGGGAAAATGTGGCCCCTCAATTACCGCTTTGTTGTTGTCCGCATTGGCGTAGTGCTTCAACTTCATACATTGAACTCGGGGGCGTAATAAAATACCAAGCAGCAGGATAGATGCAATCTCGATGACCCTATACTATGTCAGCGTACGATTATGACCGCTGTATCAGTGCTAATTTGAAGGTGACTCCTGTTTGGCAAGTATCTGCCAGGCTTTTTGAAGTGACGTGGCATTATCTTATGTTTTAGGAGGCTCTGACGTCAATGTAGGGAGCTTACTTCCCACCGCCTCGATCGAGAGTTTAACGCGCTTCGCTATCGCCTATGACGGGATTTTTTTATGACAGAAAAAGACGCTTCACTAGGACCGATGATTGCGGTTATCGGCTGCGATGGCTCGGGGAAATCCACGGTAAGCGACAATATCGTTATTTGGGCGAGCGATTATGGCCCTGCCGCAACTGCGCACCTTGGTAAGCAAGCAGGCAATGTGGGCCGCGCACTTACCGGTCTTCCGCTAGTTGGCAAGTTGATTGGGCGCTCTATTGGGCACAAGAAGTTCTCACTTCGAGAACCGCGTGCAAAGAATAAGACGCCTGGTATCCTCGCTGCAGTAGTCGCTTCAATATTTACGGTACGACGCATGCTGAGGTTCCGCCGGATGCTGGCATTGCGGCGTCAGGGCTTTATCGTTATTACCGATCGGTTCCCCCAACTGGACTGTCCCCATGCCTTCGATGGTCCGGTTTTGTCCGAAGCTGCACAGGGCAGTTTTTTCGTACGTTGGCTGGCGCGACATGAGCGGAAAGCTTTTGAGTGGATGACCCGCTATCGACCCAATTTGGTCATTCGGCTCAATATCGATCTGGATACTGCCTGCGCACGCAAGCCCGATCACATCCGCAGCAAACTGCAGCGGAAAATTGAGATTACACCACTGCTAAAATTCAACGGTGCGCCCATCGTTGAAATTGACAGTATTCAGCCACTTGAGCAGGTGTTGGCCGAAGCTCGGGAGGCGGTTACGGGTTTCTTAATCAAACATATTGGCGAAACCGGTGGCGAGCGTCCAAAAGCTTAGTAGGGCATAGGAAAAACAGTCGGTGTACCGGAGGAAGCATATTTGAGGGAACCTGAGATCAGCCCGCGCGCACAGAACCCCATGCGCAGAATACTTGGTAATTTCGGCCTTCTGGTGCGGGGTCGCGGCATTGCCGCCGTGTTGTCATTCGGCGCTACCGCCCTGATGGCACGGGCGCTCGGGCCAGTCGAGTTCGGCATGGTGGTGCTCATAGAAACTTATGCGCTGCTGGCGCGCGGCCTGCTCAGTTTCAAACAGTTTCAGGGGATAGTGCATTATGGCGTACCCCTGCACGACACGGATAATACGCTCGCGCTGCAACGCTTACTCAGCATCTCCCACCGGATAGACCTCTATGCCTGTATCATCTCCACTGTTCTGGCATTTATTCTGGCGCCTGTTATTGGTTCGCTGATCGGTCTGGAGCAGAATCACGTCATCCTGCTCTCTGCTTACAGTCTGGTGCTGTTGGCCACAGGTAACAATACGGCCATTGGCATCCTCCGCCTCTTTGATCAGTTCGATACCCTGGGGCGCCAGATGACCGTTGGCCCAGCCATTACGTTTATAGGGGTAGCACTCGCCTGGTGGTTCGATAGTCCAATATCGGTCTTTTTAGCCGTCATGGCGTTCGCCTATGTGACTGAGAATGTTTACCTGAGCTGGTGTGGGCGACAAGAATACCGTCGCCGCTTTGAAAAACCCGTCGAGGGAGGGATGGTCAGCCTTGCCGGTATGGCTGAATTTCCCGGATTGAAAAATTTTCTTTGGGTAACCTACTGGCAATCCAATATCGATCTTGTGCCCAAACGCATTTCCCTGATGTTTATAGGTTACCTATTGGGAGCAAAGGAGGCGGGGCTTTTTCGGCTGGCACGCCAGATCTCCAGCTTGCTGTCCAAACCCGCAACACTGATTCGACAAGTGGTCTTTCCCGACCTGACCCGAAGCTGGCATCAAGGTAGCGATGACTTCAAGGTGATCGCTTACCACACTGCGCTGATGGGTGCTGGTGCCGGATTGCTACTGGTGCTGGTAGGCTATTTTTTCGGTGACTTTTTCCTCAAGACGTTCTTTGGCAAGGAGTTTGTTGGTGCAGCGGGTTTGCTTACCTTGCTGCTACTCGCAGGCTCTGTTGACCTTGCTGCCGCGTCCTTACGCCCTGCCGCCTATGCCATCGATCGCGCTGCTACAGTGCTACGCCTGCACATACTGACGGCAGTTATCTATATCTTCCTGTTCATCGCTCTAACGTCTCAGATGGGCTTGATGGGTGCTGGGTGGGCGACCTGTATCACTGCGGCGCTGCCGGCAATCGCTATGGTTATTCTTATTCGTCGAAGCAAACTCACCGCACCCAGCTCCACTTGATGTGCTATGTTGCATAATTGTCGTCTGGTTTCTCCGCACGCAGCGAAGGACATTTTTATGAAAACACCTCCGTTCGTTACGATCTTCATACTGACCTTGCTCGCCATTCCTCCCGCGCATGCGATGAGCGACAGTAGCTGGGAAGACATCAGTGACGTCGGTGCCTATGGACTAATTGGTACAGCTCTCCTGCTCCCGGTAGTGCGAAATGACAGAGAGGGGATTTACCAGGCGGCCTACAGTATCAGTTCTGCCATCGGCATCAGCCTTGTAGGCAAAGCACTGGTGGACGAGGAACGTCCGGACAACAGCGATAATGACAGTTTTCCTTCCGGGCATACCGCCAACGCGTTCGCCTCAGCAACCACACTGCATCGCCGCTACGGCTGGGAAATCGGCTTTCCCGCGTACGCAGTCGCCACGTTAACCGGCGTTGCCCGCGAGCGCGCCAGAAAACATCACTGGTACGACGTGCTCGCTGGCGCAGTCATTGGCAGTGCAACCGGGTGGTTTTTCACCGACGCTATCAATGAACAGGTACACCTCGTGCCCTGGGTAGACAGCGAGGGTGGCGGCATGACCGTGTCCATGCGCTGGTAAAAATATCGGTGCGGTGTCGGCCACGAATTACTCAATACTACCGACGCCGTGATGAACTCCTCAGAAGACACTCACGGCATCGATTTTTACCGCTATACTGTTTCGAAGGTAATCAGCATGGACTTGATGCTGTTCACAAAATAGTCCCGAACATACGCTACCGGCCCCGCAAATTGTGGATTTTTCAAACGGGGCACGAACTCTTCGAACATCACCTGCATTTCCAGCCGCGACATATGGGCACCGATGCAAAAGTGTTCGCCATTACCAAAGGCTCGATGTTGACTGGCAAGCTCCGGGTTGCGTCTGAAGCGCTCCACATCAAACGTTTCGGGAGCTTCAAAAATTTGTGGATCATGGTTAATCGCCTGCCAGTTCAGGACCATCTTGTCCCCGGCTTTCAGTAGCTGGCCCTCAACTTCGACATCCTCCATTACCGTACGACGCATTTGTACAAAGGCGGGGTTATAACGCAGCACTTCTTCAACTGCGAATGGAATGAGCGAGGGATCGGCGACCAGTTTGTTCAACTGATCCGGATTTTCTATTAAAAGGCGCATGCCGTGGGCGATAACTGAACGTGTACTTTCATTGCCGGCTGCGACCAACATCAAAAAGAACAACTGAAACTCTTCTGGCGTCAGTTTCTCGTCGTTCACTGTGCCATCGAGCAGAGCACCCACTATGTCGGATAACGGTTGCGTTTTATGCTTTTCAGCCAACTGAGCGGCATATGCATACATCTCAAACGCTGCGGCCTGAGCGGCAACAGTTCCGTCCTTACCACTCATGTCTTCGTCTTCAGTAAAGATCATGGTATTGGTCCAGTCGAAAAACTGTTGTTTATCCTCCATAGGAATGCCACACAGGGACAGAATGGCTATCAAAGGCAACTCAGCCGCGACTTCGGTGACAAATTCGCACTGCCCCTTGGCGACGACGTTATCGATGACTTCCCTGGCCACCTCACGAAAGCGTGCCTCATACCCTTGGACTGCTTTGGGGGTAAAGGCGTTACGCACTATACGGCGATATTTGACATGCTCTGGCGGATCCATGTTGACCAACATCAATCGAGACAGGGCAACCTCCTCCTCGGGCATTTCCTTCGGCAGAATCGTCTTGGCGCTACTGGAAAAAAGTAGCGGGTTCTTGCAGATATAATCGGCTATTTCACGTTTCATTACCGCCCAATAAGGCACACCGGTAATAGGATCTTCAATGAAGGCAAGCCCCTCGGATTGCTCTCGTATCTCAGCAAATATTGCGTGATGTCCACCGCCGACGTAGATGTCGGGATCCAGGATATTTTTAAAGGGACATTGTTGCATGGTATCTTCCTAGTTATATAAATGCGAATGGGGCAGCGCCGAAGCGCTGCGCTACATATCCTCTTTCACGAGCAGCACCATGCCCTCAACACCGGTGACCCGCACACGGGCACCCTTATTAATTTTCCCGGCACTGCGCAGCGTCCAACGCGTATCGCCAATCATATCTGCGCCACTCCGATCCAGATCAACACCGAGCACAAATGACTTGCCCATCATCTGTGCGGCGCGGTCATTCAGCAATGGGTTATCGGTCGCATTATTGGCTGACCTGAAATAGGCTCTATAGCCCAACGTCAGCACCACCGAGAGCACACCGAAAGATAGGAACTGCCAGTCCCACGAGAGATCGGGTACGACGTATAAGATACCTGTGAGTGCCAGCGCGGCAAATGCAATACCAAGCAGGAATCCTGTGGTCGTGGTGACCTCCAGCACAATCAGGGTGACCGCAAGTACAAACCATTGCCACGCATGCAATTGATCAAAGAATTCCATGCGATACCCTCGCTCAGACCACGGTTCCGTCAGAGGTAGTAGTCTGCTTGACCAGCTCTGCAATGCCACCCAGAGAACCGATCAGGCTGGACGCCTCAAGCGGAATCATCATGACCTTGTTGTTCGAAGAGGCTGCCAGTTGCCCCAGCACCTCAGTGTATTTGATCGCAATAAAGTAATTGATCGCCTGACTATTGCCCTCATCGATCGCCAGGCTGACCATCTGTGTGGCTTTAGCCTCCGCCTCTGCCAGCCGCTCGCGCGCTTCCGCCTCGCGCATGGCCGCTTCCAGCTCGCCCTCAGCCGCCAAAATCCTTGCCCGCTTGCGTCCTTCTGCCACTTGGATTGCGGCCTCGCGCTGTCCTTCGGCTTCAAGAATCGTGGCCCGCTTCTCGCGCTCCGCCTTCATCTGTCGCGCCATGGATTCCACCAGATCAGACGATGGCGCGATGTCCTTTATCTCTATACGAGTTACCTTGATGCCCCAGGGGGTTGTAGCCTCATCGACTTTTAATAATAGCTCGGCATTGATACGATCGCGGTTGGACAGCATCTGATCCAGTTCCATTGAGCCAATCACCGCGCGGATGTTGGTCATGACCAGATTCTGCATAGCCCGCTCACGATCGTTTACCTCATAGGCAGCCTTTTCTGCATATTGCACCTGAAAGAAACACACCGCATCGGTGGTCACCATCGCATTATCACTGGAGATGACGTCCTGTGGGATGATATCCAACACTGTTTCCATCATGCTCACCTTGTGCCCTATTCTGTCGATATAGGGCACGATGATGTTCAAGCCGGGTTTTAGGGTTTTGGTGTAGCGCCCGAAGCGCTCAACTGTCCAGGCCGACCCCTGCGGTACTATTTTGGCTCCCGCCAGCACCGTAATGATTGCCAAGACCACAAATGTAATAGCACCAATGCCGAAGCCACCTATCATAACTATCTCCCTAAATGATTACCCGAAGCCACCGGACTCTGGAACATGACGCCATGCTCTGCTAGTGTGCAGACTATAGCAAATTCTCGCTCAATTCACCGATGGCGCAACGATTTCCGATGTCGTCTTACCTGTTCGTGCTCTGCCCCCCCTACAGCGGTTCTACACTGCTGTGGAAATTATTGTCCACCTCCGCGAATGTGTCATCACTGCCACAGGAAGGACAATTCCTGCCCGAGCTGAAAGACATCATGCGCGACAGCCCCTGGAGAGCCGATCGTGTATTACCCTGGCCTAATATCAAAAAGGTGTGGCAGAGTTACTGGGATAAGAGCAAACCCGTGTTGCTGGAGAAAAGCCCACCCAACCTGATTCGCACGCGGGAAATTCTGACGCATTTTCAGCCAGTACGTTTCATTGTCATGGTCAGGAACCCCTATGCACACGCCGAGGGATTAATGCGGCACAACAACTGGACCGCCTCGCGTGCGGCAAACTTTTCCATGATGTGCTTGCGTGCGCAGCTAAATAACGCGCAGGAACTGGATGATGCGCTGGTAATGACCTATGAATCGCTGGTACAGGATCCAGTAAAGACATGCACACAACTGGCGGCCTTTATACCTGAACTGGATGACATGGATCCCGCGGCAAGCTTTGAGATCCATTCCATCGACGGCACACTCACCCGCCCCATTACTGATCTGAACAGCAAGAAAATAGGCGCACTCTCCGCGGCTGACTTTGCGGCGATCAATGAAATATTCTTACAGCATCAGGTTACGATTGCGGCCTGGGGCTATGACTTAATGGTTGAGCTACCGACAGCGAGCTAGCAACCTCAGGACGATGGAAAGCCTGACCGCATCGCACGCTACTTTTTCAGTATAGAACAACTTATCAGTAAAGCAGGACATAAAACAGCATGCGAAAGATCGCAGTCCTCATCATAGCCACTGTGGTAATAACCCCCGCCTGCAGCGATTCCAACGACTCCGATGATTCCAGAGCTGCCCTGACACTGCTATCAGAGCGCTATTAACTCAGCAGCCTCGATAGTGTAACAGAGGGTGTCGCGTTTGATCCGGCCATAGGTCTCGGTACTGTCTTCGCTGCCGATCCGCTATTTGCCGGCATTACCGGTGCTGGTCTTGGCCTAAACGGTATCACGTTTAGCACCAACGGCACTGCACTGATTGTCAGTAGATTCATTCCCGCAGCGGTGCTTTGACCACAAGCTCAGTATCTTGGTAACCGTTGAGCACGAATGCGTCGTTTACGCCGTTAGGGCCCTACCCGTGCAACACCAATACCGGCACCTCACGATGCAGTATTGGGTAGGCCTCGTACCAGTACTCCAGCGCGCCGGGGCCAAATAAATCCACATTAGCCAATTGCACTGGGCAGGCCATGGCGCTGAGCTGATAGTTGAGTGGCTTGTTGTTCATAGGTTTTGGAGTGCTGGGGATATTCATTAGAAGAACCGGTTGCCACGAGAAGTACCAACCGGTATGCGCTTGCTACGGTAACTACTGTCCCAGCTCTGCCGCGCGGCGCTCCGATTTTTCCCACACCCTGAGATAACCTTCGGCCGATTTAAACAGAGGTTCCAACTCCTTGTCAGTCACGCCATCGCGGCGCACGTCTTCAATCAGTTCGGCAACCAGACCCAGATGCACCATACCCTCGGTATTGCAGTCCAGCATGCGATCGCCCACTGCCGGTTTTTGTAGCGAGACATCACCAGCGTAGGATGTAAAGGGATAGGTAATCCCCTCGTCCGTTTGCGGACTGGAGCACCCGGCATTCGGATCAAAGCGGGCCTTAGGCGCACCGGTGAATCCGTTGAGATCAAAGCCAAAGCCTTCGGCAGGAAATGCGCCCATATCCCGCATCAACTGGATACGGTCCTGAAAGCCATTGTCCATAGTGGCAGTGGTGTCGGCAGCACGGCAGCGACCAAAATTAAATTTGGACATACCGCCCAACTTGTAAAGCCGGCCATTATTGTTGCGGCCATGTGTTCCCATCGCGGGATAATCATTCTCTTCAAATTTCGTAGGCGCGCTTATAGCTTTTTCTAGGCATGTGGTCGACTTCAATAATCATACCGCGCTTCATCATTTGCGCCATAAGGAATTCGCCCAGATCAGTCATCCCGTGCTTCTGACAATATTCGCCTGCCAGTGGCCCGTTAGTAATAAGGGCTAAATAGGGAAGCAGCGTGCCAACAACGTTCTCCTCAAAACCGCTTGTATCCACCGGTGGCGTCGTGTCATACACATCACAAGGTTGGTTGAGATCTGGGAATGCCACTGCTCCCTGATCAAAACCGCCGGGAAAGGTAAGAAGTTCAGCGGGACATTCTATGTAGTTGTTGTAGTGCCCAGTGTGACCAAAGTTGCCAATATCGCTGATACCGCGATGACCATCGCCGGCGGAGAAGCCGTTATCGTATTTATGGACCGGAAAGAACACGCGAACACCCTTGTCATGGTATTCATCCAGCTTGGCAATCACATCGTCCTCAGTACATTTGCTGAACCCTTCGGGTGGCACAGG
>TARA_B110000503_G_scaffold117101_1_pt1 | contig 20879 bp, 18 predicted proteins | sample TARA_B110000503 | Tara Oceans TARA_B110000503 (sample SAMEA4397472) | marine metagenome | biome: Polar Biome; feature: [SRF] surface water layer (ENVO:00010504); material: water (ENVO:00002006), including particulate matter (ENVO:01000060) such as... | depth 5 m | reverse complement strand
TCTTTTTGAACTGCAAGTGATCCCCAACCTTGATGAGCAGCGAATAAATCAACTATTGCCATTTTTAACCGTCTCAAATGCCCCTAAAATCAATAATTCATTAATTTCTAGCCTAAAAAATTCAACCGAACGATTCCTTTTGATCCGGCATGGGCAATCGCTGCAAGTAGCTGATGGATATCGAGACACCACCGCAGGATATATTGGAAATCGCACCAATCTTTTGGTCAAAGTACGTATATCCAATGGAAATGACTATGGCATTGGTTTTACAGCAGAAAAAGATTCAGGTGAACCTTTCGGTTGGCAGAAAAATCAAAAAGGATTCGATTATTATTCTGGCTATTTGAGGCTTCAAAATAAAGGGATACTAACCAATCTAATTCTCGGAGATTATCAAGTACAAACGGGTCAAGGTCTGGTTTATGGCGCTGGGTACTATCCCGGTAAAGGACGAGAGACCGTCACTGCCTCATACAGAAACAGTTTGGGTGCACGTCCTTACCATTCGGTGGCTGAAACAGGTTTTTTCAGAGGACTCAGTGCCACCATTGGGAAATCGTCACTCAACGTAAGTATCTATGCCTCCGGATTAGCCGAAGATGCCCAACTAAATCTTGATAGCACTAGATCAGAAACCTACGTTAATAGCCTGCAAACATCAGGACTGCACAGAACAAGTAAGCAAATTCAGGCAAAGAATAGTATCAAAACATATTCCTTTGGCGGAAGTATTCATTATCAGCCAAAACGCGCCATAAAACTGGGCGCGTCTTATCTATACACGCAATATTCACAAATCATCTTACCATTAAACACGACCTACCAATTGAACGCATTTTCTGGAGACCGGCATCAATTGGGAAGTATCTACTTTGATTGGAATATTCAAAATTTCTTAGTCTTTGGGGAGGGGGCCTTGACTATGTCTGGAAATGGGGGGCTAGTAACAGGACTTATCGCAAGTCTGACTCCGAAAATAGACCTAAGTCTCGTTTATCCGAAATATGGAGAACATTTTAATAGTTTTTATGGACATGGATTCGGAGAAAACAGCAACAACACAAATGAACAAGGTGCTTATTGGGGATTGAAATTCACGCCTAATAAAAAAAATAAACTATCCGTATATTACGACTATTTTAGGTTTGAAAGCTTTCAATACCAGCTATATGGCCCTTCTGATGGAATTGAATATTTGGGTGCTTATGAATTCACCCCTACGAGTGCCGTACGTTTTCTGTTGCAATACCGATACGAGCAAAAACCCCTTTCGATCACTCAATTAGACCAAAAATTGCGTACAGTTATTCAACGAAAAAAGCACAATTACCGGATATCCATTCAAAAAAACATCAACAATGGGTTTGTATTAAAAACGACGGTTCAGTGGAGCACTACAGCGCAATCTTCGATTAAAAAAACAGGCTTTGCCGCTATGCAAGATCTTAATTTTCAATATCAAAAAATGAAAATTAGCACTAGAATTGCCTTATTTGAAACCGACGATTACGGCAATATGCGTATGAACGAGATGTTCGCTTTAGTCTCGAAATACCCGCCTACCAAAATAACGGTATCAGGACCTATCTACTCTTTGCATACGCGATCAACAGAAACATTACATTTTGGGTAAAGTATGGAAGGTTTTATTATCCAGATCTAGATACTGTTGGTTCTGGTGCAGAGGAAAGACGCGGACCCGTCCGCTCAAATATAAGATCTCAAATCTTTATCAAATGGTAGCCAAAAAGCCTTAAGATTTTCTAACCAAATCAATTCAATGAACTTTATTTGACCGAAAGTTCACTATAATGGGAATTCCGCAGATAGTATCATTAAAAGAAGGCTAGATGTTTGATCAATTGATTGATCTACAAGTATATTTGCAGCCCTTATATCGATACATGCATCCGTAGTTCAACTGGATAGAATACCAGATTTCGGCTCTGGGGGTTGAGGGTTCGAATCCTTCCGGGTGCACAAAAGGCCTTTTAAATCAAAAGGCCTTTTTTTTATATGATCATCTCGTCTATCCATAAAGTAGATTGTTATTAAGTATTGGACCTGTCGAAGTAATAAAATCCGACTAACTTATTTATTGGTTATTGAAAGGCGGTATACACCGAATAAACATGTATGATTAAACGTCATATACCTTACCTATCATATACCTGCCGATAGCAAATGGCTAGTGCGGGCATTTTTAGCTTAAAACCTATAATTTACTGATAGCAAAGCAAACCTATTTTGTAAGGGATAGACAGCATTAGAAAAACTTGAAGGCTCTATCTCCGATAAAATGATCGCATCTTTATTCATTAGGTTATTACCAGAAAATGACATAGAAAGTTTGTTTTCAAACATCGTAAAAAAAATGGACATATTAACTATGCTACTATAATCATCCCATTGATTAAAATTAATTGCTTGATAGTCGAAAGACAATCTGAATTTTTCAATTGGTTTGATAACAATTTTAACAAAGTAATTGTTAAAATTAAAACGGTTATTCTGACCATTCCAAATGGCCCTTATTTCAGATCTTTTAAACGCAAGACTTATGTTCATTTGGGAGGTAATACTGTGTCCTGAAGTAATGCTTATTATATTTTGAATGGATTCACTGTCATCAATACTACCATCAATATCGAGTGGGGTGGTACTGAAGCTATAATCATAGGCAAGCTTTATCGTACTTTTTATGTCTGAAAAGTACTTATCTAAAGAATAAGTACTAATGAAGTTGTTCGAAGTCCCCCCTTGCCATTGGTTATTCTTCACAGCATCATTTTCAAACATCAGCTGTGAGATTAACGTTGCACTCGATTTTAAATAGACCCACTTGGCATTCGCGGAGAGGGAACTAAAATTATCATCAGTTAGTTTGATGGTTAGAAAACCCATTTGGTTTTTAACAGGTGTTGCCGGATCTAAGTTAAACGATAAGCTTGAACGATAATCTACCAATAAGGCGTCATGAATCAATTGATAAGGTTTTAAGAAAACGTATTCAATATTATACAAACCCTTAAGATAAACGTTTAGATGCTTGACCTCTGTTTTAATAGAGGCTGATACGGTCGGCTCAAAATAATCATCACTAGAAGATTTCCCATTAAATTGAACTATCGCATTTCTCAATCTTCCTCCAAATAATATCCTAAGATCATTTATTTTTTTTTCGAAATTTAGCTCAGTAAAGAGATGACTGAATTGATAATCATTCAGCTCATAGCGACTATCAATCAAGTGATTTTGAACAAAGTCTATCTGAGAATTACTCAAAGACCAACCAGAAGAACTATTGATAAACCGATTTTGAGTTATAATCCCGTCTAAACGATCAAATATCCCTATGCTCAAGTAGCACTGCTCCAATTGTTGCTTGATTGAGTCGATTTTGATATCCCGCCGTGTCAAACTAAAAGCCTCATCCCATGAATTCGTGCCTAGTTCTATGTCGAGGGTATTCACCCAGTTCCGGTCAAATTTATAGATATGAGACAATCCACTAAACAATTGGTTACTTTGTACATTCAACTCATCATGGTATCTTGAAATTCCTGTAAAACTTGTTGTGACCGGTTTATCTGATGTCTGTTTGTATTGTAGTCGAACAATAAAATCTTGATTAGCAGATAATTGATTTTCAATTTTGATATCTTGAAAAAACTCAAACGGGCTTTGACGTTGTTTTTGCTTCTGCGCAAATGAAAATCCATTACCATCAGGCAAAACATAATAAATGGAATCTGAAAAGTTAAAATTTCGATGATTGTTATAAACAGTAGTTATGGAACGCAGAGACGTGTTATAAGAAAGGCGGGTTATCATGGTGTTGGATAAAAGCTGACCTTCATGAAAGGTAAACCGTTCGGCTTTCAAAAAAGAAGGGAGACTCAATTGATTTTTAATTATTGGTTCAGGAAGAATAAATCCTTTGTATGACAATTCAATACTATTATAAGTATCCAAATCAAAACGCTCCAAATCAGTTCCTGTGTTATTTGCTTCACCAAAAGCAAATGATTTATTTTGCTTGAAATAAGAAAGAACTTCAACTTTAAAGAGATATTTAGCTGTGGTTCCTACGCCAGCATCTACGGTCCCGAATAACGGGGATTTCGCATCTTCCTTCAGTTTTAAATTGATGGCAACTTCTTCTGATTGTTGAATGCCTTGAACCAAGCGACTGTTTGTAAAGTGTTTGAGTATTTCTACTTCTTCAAGCCAGTCTGCTGACAAGTTTTTACTCAGCACTTGGTAGTTCCCCCCATAAGGTCATCGCCGTCCAAAAGTATTTTTTTGATTTCCTTTCCTTGATACTTGATGGTGCCGGATCGTTGGTCGACAGAGAGCCCAGGTAGTTTGGCTAATAATTCTTCCACCTTTTCTTCCGTACCATCACTAAAAGGATGTACAAAATAAGACAGTGTATCTCCCCTATTTTTAATGGGGGTTCCTTCGATTACTTCTACTTCCATCAACATGTTTTCATCGGCCAAGTAAAGTACAATATCTATTTCCTTTTGAGTTGAAGGGATAACCTGTTGAAATGGTGAATAACCGAGTCTCACTACTTTAATTAAAAAACTGTCCTGTTGAAATAAATAAGATAACCTAAAGTCACCAAGACTATCTGTAAAGGCATAAGATGAAATCGTCCCACTTCGGGACTGACTGTATACTTATGCGAAATCTATCGGGTCACTACCATCACTTACTTTTCCAAGGAGCAATGATTGTGCCTCAGCACCAAAAAATATAAGGTTGATAATTAAGAATAGAAAGCTACATTTCATTCATATTCTAGTTCTGTGGCTGGCCGATTTCTCGGAGCTCCATTATTACTCATCTCCACATCAGGAAACTCTGCTTGCAGTTTTGCTATTAGCGCATTATTTTTATGCCACTCCGCTTCCCAGGCTTGATCCGCCAACTCATTAAATTCCAGCAAAGAAGAATTAATTTGTTCGATTTGGATAGCCAGATCCTCTTTTAGCACATTTTGAAATCTCATTAATTGAATCTGAACGGCACCTTCCTTGTCATTAACTACCGTGATTAAACCCAGTAGACCGTTAAACTTCCAAGGGCCCGCTGATATTGGTATCGAAGGAGCAAACCATGCCTCGTATGTTCTTCCTCTGAACTGAGTAAATGCTTTTGTACAACTGAGCCCTGCGATAACTTTATGATCGTCTATGATCGTCCAGTCAAATATTGGATTGTCCTCATAAACCAGAAGCTTATCTTCTTCAAAAAAACCTCGCAAGATCATTTTTCCAGTGGGTAAATCGACTTGAACTAGATGTCCTGTGGTATCAGTAAAAACTACTTGATGACCGATTCCACCGCGACCCAATTTGACCCGTTTTTTATCGCTACTTTGTTTAGAAAAAAAATTGATTTTTGATAATCAAAGCTTAATTTAGAATCAAAATGTAAATAATCATCAGCTAGCTTGATAGTGTATTCAGCTTCTCCACCAATTATTTGAGCGTTCAGAGAATGAAGACAGAATATTAGAAGCAACGAATAACATGTTTTCATAAACCCTTTTATAAAATAATTTCTTCTTTTAAATATTGAAGTAACCGCATAAAAGCGGTTACCTACACCCCAATGTCATTCCTGCTGGGCTGCCAAATATTGTGCGTATGCCTTCCTAACCTGCCCACAAGGTCCATTCGCTTTAAATGTACCATCCTCTATTTTACATATGCCTAAGTCCGTAACCGTTATGGATTCGTTTTTAATTATATCGGATGCTGACAAGCCAAACGGAAGGGTCAATAAGACACTTGGCATAATCATTTTTAAAAACTTCATTATTATATAACCAATTTTAATTAATATCTACTTTCAGCTATTTTAGGTGGCTGTTTCAATATGTCTCACCAAAAACATTCTATTTTCATCAAAATAAACAATCGATCTATGTTTTGATGCAATTGTATTGGATATAACGGTAAAATATTTACGGTTATTAATTATTAATAAAATATTTTCCTGTTTTCCTAGAAAATTTTATCTCAATACCCTGATTCCTTAAATCATTAATCATTTTCCGCACAGTACGTTCACTACAATTGAATTGATTTGCCCCCTGCTGAGGGGACCCCCAATCGGCCCTTTTGAATGAGTTCTAATAAATAGCCCAGTCGTTTGGTATAGCTTAAATAGTTCACATAAGGATTCGTTAGGAATAAAATTCACTATATTCAAAACAAATTACCTCACTCTTTAAATACCGCCAAAATTGATGTCATGAATAGGCTAAATCTACGCTGAAGAAGCGTTTTTTATGTATCAATTAGTAATCGACAGAAATGATTTCGTCAAGAACAGCATTAAGATAGGTGTGAGTCCACGCCCTTAGAACCTTTTAAATCAAAAGATTTTTTTTTATGTGATCCTCTTGCTGTGATCAATGATGACTACTATAGGATAAGAATAAAATGTTGTAGCGTCTTAGGTAATCTTATTATTTGCAAATAATTGCGTGTGATTTGATTTCAAATGCACATCCATTTGAGGGAATGGTATGGTAATCTTATTTTCAATAAATTTTCTATTGATAATTATCCTAATCTCACTTTTTACTTTTTCAATTCGGAACACATTTTCACTGAAAAATAACACTTGAAAATCCAATGAGGAATTCCCGAAACTTACAAATCTCGCCTCTACCAATTTATCATCAAACATATCTTGATGTTCTAAAACGCTTGCTTTCAGTATTTTCATCACCGAATCCACATCACTACTATAGGCCACGCCCACATCAATTTTGAAACGTGTCTTCTTTGCCTGATGACTCCAATTGATTACTTTATTTGTCGTAATTAATGAATTGGGAATAATAATAGAAATATCATCTCTATTTGACCCCTTAGAGGTGCGCAAACCAATACTTTGAATTTTAACAACATCGCCATCTATTTCTAATATGTCATCTATTTTTATTGACCGTTCTGAAAGGAGAATAATTCCAGATAAAACATCGTTAAACGTTTGTTGTAACCCCAAGCCTATACCTACCAATAACGCCGCAGAACCCGCAATTAATAAGGTGATTTGAACACCAATGGTTTCTAACATAAAACCAATAGATATCACCCAAATTACATATTTAATAATTTTAAATAACGCGTAAGTATTGCCCGTATCAAACGATTTATCATTGTTTTTACGAAATAATGCCTTTTTAATTAACCATAATACGGTTTTCGTAATAATGAAAATCAACAAAACAATTACTACTGCATAAACCTTGATGCTATATTCCCCAATAGTGATCAGTTCAAATTCTAATATTTTCTTCAATGAATTCATTTTGCCTTTCTAATATGCCACACAACACCCGAAAATATGAACAATAGTTCCCATCTCCTAATGATAAACGGAATACTATTTGGTTCTTTTGATCTCAAAAACCTATGTCTTTGCGACAAAAATAAGCCATTCAGGTCTCTTTTTTATCCTGTAAATTGACCAATCTAGTATTAGATAAATGGGATTTTCCTTGAGGTAATTCTTGCGTATACCAGTTGCGCATCAATTCTTTAACCTTTCTATACGCATTTTACATTATTATTTTTTAATATTCACATTGAAACTCGGTGCTTCGTATTCTTTTGGCAGATAATCCATCGGGATTGTGGTGCTGTTACCATCACGGGCTGCCCGATAATGCGGTGAAAGTATTTCAATTCCCCGTTCATTGCAGACATCTTGAATGTTTTGGTGTAGGCTTGAATAAATAGTGGCCTGTTTATTTGCTTCTTTGGTATAGGCATTGACCTGATATGAAACGTAAAAATCATCGAGACTTGTTTGTAACACAAATGGAGTAGGTTCTTTTAAAATCGTCTCTACTCTTAGCGCAGCATCAATTAATACCTGATGTACCTGCTTCCAAGGGATATCATAACCAATAGTCACTGTTGTATGTACAATTAATCCTTTCTCATTGGCTTCAATCGTATAGTTTGTGGTATTACCTGATAGTACGGAAGAATTAGGAATCGTAACTACTTCATTTTTGATAGTACGGACCCTTGTGACCAAAAGTGTTTTTTCAAGAACATCACCAGTCACCTCTCCAATTTTGATACGATCCCCAATTTTAAAAGGTCGCATATAAGTAATTACTAAGCCGGCGACCATATTGGCAATAGCTGTTGACGAGCCCAATGAGAATAAAACACCAATAAATATCGAAACTCCTTTGAAAATATCTGAACCTGAGCCTGGTAAGTATGGAAATATCAACACGAACATAAAAGCATATAAAATAAATTTTAAAATATTGAAGGTTGTCATGGCCCAGTCAGGATAAAATCCCGTGACTATCAATTTCTCTGAGCCTATTTCCGAAAAAATATATTCCAAAAAACGGATGACGTATTTCATTACAAAATAAATCACCAATACCTTAAATAGGTTGGGTAAGTATTCCCATACTGCGATAAAAATACCTTTGAATGGGGACCATATTAATTGAAACAGTTCGTCTGCCCAGCCCCTAGTAAACGGGAAAATACTAAACATGATTGGCAGGGTTAAATAGAGAAATACTGCATAAACCATCCATCGGAAGATCTTCAGTAAGAAGAGCAAAACATACATTATTTGTTCGGCCGTTAAAAAAGTATAATTCTTAAATGATAGATTTTTTATCCACTTATCCTTTTTGAAATGAATGAAAATCAATAACCCATTATAGCCTTTCCCTATTAACCAAATAAGAAATCTGGCAATAACAATAACCAATAAAACCAAACCTATTCTAAGTAATGATTTTTGAGAATTGTTTTCTTTTTTACCTTGGATGATCGAATTCTTAGTTTTAACACTGAACTCCAAAGCCAAATCAGGCATGCTCATATTGTACCATATGGCATCCGTTTCCGAAACGCTCATGATAATAGTTTGTCCATAGACCAAATCAAATGTGTTTTCTGATTTCACTATGGTAATAGAATCGATTTTCAAAAAATCGTCATTATAAAGCATGTTGATTTTCTTGGTAATATTAATGGCTCTTTCTTGAGGCGTGGATGCTCCTATTTTTGAATAAATAAAAAACAAAGTATCCCCAGCATCACTTAATACGGGGAAGCCTTTAGCTGAGCTTCTTAGAGAATCTATTCTGTTTTTTTTATCAATAATTCGTAAGGTCTCCTTCTCTTCGACTACTTTTAGTTGTTGAAGCAGTTTTTCCTTTTGTAAATTATCAGTGGTTTTTAGCGCATTTAGTTGAATTTCTAAATCAGCCTTTTTTATAGAATCCGCAACATGCTGTTGTTCAATATCCGTCAGTTTCTTATTGTATTCCATTAATAAAACGACATTGGCTGAATCTTCATTGAAGTTCAGGCTGTCAGTTTGAGCCCAAGTGGTAAGCCCCATCAACAACAATGCAACGACTAACGAATGGCGTGTTAATTCTATCATATATAAAATATCCAATGGTTAAATACAGCAGCAAATTAACGGTATCTAAAGATCATTGCATACCTAATCGGAAAATATTCATGGCTAGTTATGGCCCAAATAACAATAGTTTTTTTTCGCTTACTATTTTACATGTAACGCATTACGTCTTGCATCATCACAACACATTGACACCCACCTCAACATGCAATAGTCAATCCAAAAAAGGATAATGAATCTGCTATAATTTCCCCTTATTTAGGACAAGGATAATTTAGGTTTATTTTTGGTTATCGTTTTAATTGAATTAAAATATTTGCTCCTTGCGTAGAAATGCATTTCATACCTCGCTAGGCATTCGCATTTATGATCTCTTATCACAATTTAGCTTTCTTTAACAATTTCTCTGAGGCTTCAATGATATTTTTTAACGTTGTTTTATTGGTTAGAAAAGGGTTCGGATAAATTGAATCACCGTGTCGATTAAACATCGTTCCTGAAATATTTTCCAGATCAGCAGTAACTAAAAGAGGTAATATTTTTTTGCATATTGTTCTGCACTTTGAACAATCATACCCATAATTTTCTGTTGAAACTTCAATAAAAACTATTCTCACCTAATACACCAGACATTACGTTTAAACTGATTATTCCAGGATTCATCCCAAAGAAATTGACGTCGGGGAAACGTTCAGAACTACCTAAGACAAGCGCTTCATTCCCTACTACGTCATTACCATGGGCAATAGGCCATTTATAGTCTTTTTCAGTTTTAAAATCGTTCCAATCAGCTTTTCTATAACCCCAAAAAAACCCTTGACTTTGTCTTCTATTCAATTTTCTCCTATTCTATCCACTAGTTCTCAAAGAATAATGAATCTACTTAAATGACTAATCGCCATGTCCAATTCAATACCATCAGCATTTGTTTACCATCAAATATTCCTTGTGTCATAATGAGTAGATTAAGATTTTCCATAGGTAGTTATTTGGCAACTGTTAACGCACCGTTCATCGATGACAAGTCCGCTTTCATGAAACTTAGTCTTGGTGTTTCTTTATCTCTAAGGGTTTGTCCAACTACAATTACGTCAGCACCTTTAGCATTAAGTGCTATTACAAGAGCACGTACAATTCCAATAATATCTTTTCTTTTTATTCCAAAGCTTAACATAATTGGCTCTTTTTTTTTAAATTGATCTCTCATTTGATCTCTTAATATGTAACCAAAATAGCAAATACAAACCATTATTCTAATCACAAGAAGTTCCACAATGGAAGAAATGAAGATTTTTATCAGACTTTTCGCAATAGCGATAGAGACAAAACGAACGTCAGTCAGGTCATAGTAGTAAAAAATAGACGCTTGTGTTCTTTTAATGAATAACCACCAAATATCAACTCCTACTTGTTTTTTGTAAATTTTAAGTAACTTTGATTGCTATTTTAATTTATATAGCAGTTACTTTTGAAAGTTATAACCTCAATTGACATCGGTTTGATTAAAAAAATAGCATCTATTTTTCTGGCACTTATCCTGATATTGAGCACTCTGGGTGTTTTCGTTTTTAAGCATACTTGTACGCTTTTCGATCAAACGGAAACAAGTTTCTTTCATGACAAAGAATGCTGCGAGCGCAATGCTGATAAAAATACGACCGTTGACATCCCTTGTTGTTCTGTGGAGGTATCCCAGTTCAAAATATCAATAGCTTCTATTACGATGGAGCCACCAGCCTCCATAAAAGCTATAGTCCAGGTTAGCTCTTTTATCACTATAGATACGCCGGTTTCGTTCGAGATATCCTCAAAACAACCATGGTGCCTTCAGACACCACCTCTCCTCGATCAAGACCGTAACGCCCTTCTTCAGATCTATCTAATTTAGCATTATAGTGGTTCAGGGGTACTCCTGAACGCAATGAACTCATTGCAGGTTAACTTAAAGTAACTGAATCATCTATTTACATGTTAAATAAATTTATAGCCTATTTTCTTGATAACAGATTAATAACATTGATCTTGTTTACCCTATTAATCAGCTGGGGCATTGTGGTTGCGCCGTTCAATTTCAATGATGGCGAATCCACTTTGAAACGAGTTTCGGTTGACGCTATTCCCAATATCGGCGAAAATCAGCAAATCGTATTTACCGAATGGCCTGGTAGATCTCCACAGGATATTGAAGATCAAATCACTTATCCTCTAACATCAACGTTGCTTGGAATTTCTGGTGTCAAGGCAGTTCGAAGTTCCTCTATGTTTGGATTTAGTAGCATTTATGTGATTTTTAATGATGACGTCGAATATTATTGGACCCGAAATAGGATTCTAGAAAAGTTAAATAGTTTATCGCCCGATTTACTACCTGAAAACATTAAACCCTCACTGGGCCCTGACGCAACGGCATTGGGTCAGATTTTTTGGTATACCCTTGAAGGTAGAGATCCTGACGGAAATGTTACTGGAGGTTGGGACTTACAGGAAATGCGAAAGGTCCAAGATTATTATATCAAGTTTGGATTGAGTGCCGTTCCCGGTGTCTCAGAAGTGGCCGCTATCGGGGGATATATTCAAGAATATCAAATTGATGTGAATCCTTTTCTTATGAATTCCTACGATATTTCGATAGACCAGGTAGCCTTGGCTGTAAAAAACACCAATCGCGATGTAGGTGCCAAGACTATTGAAATCAATCAAGTCGAATACCTCATTAGAGGACTGGGTTATCTTAAATCTATTTCGGACCTTGAGCTAGCAGTAGTCAAGCTCAATGATGACGTTCCTATTCGAATAAAAGACATTGCAACAGTATCCATGGGGCCTGCTGAACGGCGAGGTATCCTTGATAAAGCAGGAGCAGAGGCGGTAGGTGGGGTAGTTGTCTCTCGATTCGATTCCAATCCCATGGAAGTGATTCAGCAGGTCAAAGAAAAAATCACCCAACTTGCAAAAGGCATGCCGAGCAAGGTACTCGAGGATGGAAGAATAAGTAAACTTACTCTCATACCTTTTTACGATAGATCCCAGCTTATAGAAGAAACTTTGGATACACTTTGGGACGCCTTGACCCTTGAGATTTTAATTACGATTATTATCGTCTTGATCATGATTTTCAATCTAAGAGCCTCGCTCATGATTGCCGCTGTACTACCTATCTCCATACTACTGGTTTTCATTTTGATGCGTGTCTTCAACGTAGAGGCAAATATTGTTGCCCTTTCGGGCATTGCAATAGCCATTGGCACCTTGGTGGATTTGGGAATTATCTTTTCAGAAAATGTCATCAGGCATATTCAGCTTGATGGGAATGATGTTTTGGCCAAAATCAAAACGGCAACCAAAGAAGTTAGTGGCGCAATCTTTACGGCTGTGGCCACTACAATCATTAGTTTTATTCCTGTATTTACGCTGGAAGCCGCCGAAGGAAAGTTATTTCGACCGCTAGCTTTTACAAAAACTTTTGCCTTAAGTACAGCGCTTTTAATTACGTTATTTTTACTTCCTACACTTGCTTATTTCTTATTTGGCTTAAAAGTCAAAAAGAAACAAGTGACACTTATTTTTAATGGCATCATCCTGATTGGCGGTGTCATCTTGCTAGGCATCATCCCTTGGGCTGGAAGCATCCTGATCGTATTGAGTGCGACTTATTTTCTTAAAGTACATGGCCCATTGGACAACTGGTTAATACGTAATTTGTCCGTTTTTGTCATTGCATCAGTTAGTATCTGGCTTCTGACCAGTTATTGGATGCCCATAGGCATCAGCGAACCTTTTCATATCAACCTACTTTTTATTGTACTATTATTGGGTTTTATTTTGGGTACTTTGAGCCTGATTATTTACCGATATGATCAAATACTTGAATGGTGCTTGGATCATAAATGGAGTTTTTTAAGTCTTCCTTTGATCTTGATATTCATGGCTTTCACTATTTGGCAAGGATTTTCAAAAATCAGTAGCCCGCTACTTTCAAGATTGGACAAAGTAAGAGTTAATACCTCAGAAAATAAGATATTGAGTAGCCTAGTCCATGCTTTTCCAGGTATTGGGACAGAATTCATGCCTTCTTTGGATGAAGGCAGCTTTTTGTTGATGCCTTCGTCTATGCCACATATTGGTCTGGCAGAAAATAAAGCGTTGTTGCAACAAATCGATCAGCGCGTTGCCAATATTCCAGAAATCGAAACGATTGTTGGTAAATTGGGACGGGTCAACTCACCGCTTGATCCTGCACCAATCTCGATGTTTGAAAATATCATCAATTATAAAAGCGAGTACCTGCTGAATACGGCAGGTCAGCGAGCCACATTCAAAACAGATAACTATGGTCACTTTATACTCACCTCTGGTGAGCAAATAGGCAATGACCAAGCCATTTTGAGAAGAATTACCAAAGACCAATTAATCGAAGACCCTCAGGGCCGCATCTACCGTAATTGGCGCTCAACCATCCACTCTTCAGATGATATTTGGAATGAAATTATTGATGCGACGCATCTTCCAGGTGTCACCTCTGCTCCTAAATTACAGCCTATCGAAACTAGGCTGATCATGTTGCAGTCTGGGATGCGCGCACCAATTGGCATTAAAGTCTATGGCCCCGATCTGGAAACCATCAATGATTTTGGCGTCCGCCTCGAAAATATCATAAAAGAGGGACGCACCATATTGCCTGAGGCTGTTTTTGCAGATAGAATCATTGGAAAACCATATATCCACCTTAATATCGATCGTGCAGCAATTGCTCGCTATGGGCTTTCCATGGAAAATGTGCAACGACATATTGAAATTGCCATTGGTGGCATGCAGATCAGTACCGCCTTAGAGGGGCGAGAGCGCTATCCCATTCGGGTTCGCTATCCCCGTGAATTACGTGATGATCCCAATGAACTAATGAATATCTATGTCGCTACGCCAATAGGTGCACAAGTATTGCTTGGCGATTTGGTAAATATTGAATACCAACGCGGTCCTCAGATAATCAAAAGTGAGAACTCCTTTTTGGTTGGTTATGTTTTATTAGATAAAAAAGAGGGCTTTACTGAGTTGGATGTGGTAAATGAAGTAAATGAGTTGATTAGCCAAAAAATGAATAGTGGCGAATTAACCATTCCGGAAGGTGTTCACTATGAATTTGCTGGCAACTTTCAAAACCAACTTCGGGCAGAGAAAAGATTTATGATCATCATACCCTTGGTGCTGGTAATCATCTTTTTAATCCTCTATCTTCAATTCAAATCCGTTACCTCTTCCTTCATGGTATTCGTTGGGATTCTAATGGCCTTCAGTGGGGGATTTATCCTATTAGGACTTTATAATACTGATTGGTTCCTGAACTTTTCATTTTTTGGGACCAATATGAGAAATATATTTCAAATTCAGCCTATCAATTTAAGTGTCGCTGTCTGGGTTGGCTTTATTGCCCTATTCGGTATAGCAACGGACGACGGCGTGTTAATTGGCACTTATTTAAAACAGCAATTCGATAAAGAACAGCCTAAGACCCTTGCCGCCATAAGGGCGGTAACCCTTACGGCTGGAAGTAAACGAATCAGACCCGCCGTAATGACAACAGCCACCACTTTGATAGCCCTATTGCCCGTATTAACCTCCTCGGGAAGAGGTAGTGACATCATGATTCCAATGGCCATCCCTATTTTTGGTGGAATGCTCGTTGCTGGAATTACTTATTTTATTACACCTGTATTGTTCTGCTGGAAAAAAGAATTGGATCTTAAAAGAGAAAACATATGAAGCGTTTGACCACTCTACTACTGCTTATGGCCCTAATCTTGCCAAGCGTCGGGCAAACACTAGAGGATTATTTGATGATCGCCGCTCAAAATAATCCGAGTTTAAAGGCTACCTACCATCAATTTGAAGCTGCACTCGAGCACATTCATCAAGTCGGAACGCTCCCTGATCCTGCTATCGGATTTGGTTATTTTATTTCGCCTATTGAAACGCGTACAGGACCGCAACGGGTCAAGATATCTTTAAGCCAAATGCTTCCTTGGTTTGGTACTGAAGGGGCCCAAAAGGACGTTGCATCCTTAATCGCAGAAGCACAATTTGACCGCTATCTCGATCAAAAAGAATGGCTATTTTATCAAGTCAAAGCGAACTACTATCCTATTGAGGAAATAATCGAAATAATCGACATTCATCAAAAGCACCTATCGATTATGACCACCTATGAGAAATTAGCAATCATTGCCTACAGTAATGGCAAGAGCACAAAAACAGATATTCTCAAAACAAATAATCTTTTAGAAGAAATAAGGACCAATATCAACATTCTAGAAGGTCGCTTAAAAGCACAGAAATTAATCTTCAACCGACTTTTAAATAGAGATGACAGTCTTGAAGTCATTGCCAATTTCTTTTCAGAACCAAAAGAAACCGACTCCATGAATACTCTCGACAGCATGGTGATATCACATCCACGGTTGGATGAATTAACCAAGCTAATAGAGGCCAATGTCAGCAATGAACAGGTTGCAATTAAGGAGGGATTACCCAGATTAGGCATAGGCCTAGACTACCTGATGATCAATAAAATGGATGGCTCCACCAATAGCAATAACGGAAAAGATGCCCTCATACCTATGATCTCGATGAGCTTACCTGTTTTCAGGAAAAAATATCAAAGCCGATTAAATGAAATTTCTATTAATCAGCATACCTTGACGGCAAAGAGAAATGCCGTCAGAAACAACTTGGTCAGTGAATTAGTGAGCGCACAAAATACATTTAGAGAGTCATGGGAGGCTTATCACCTCAGTAAAAGACAAATTGAAAATGCTCAGTTACAAGTAGATTTTAATTACAAATCCTACGGCAATGCTAATGTCGATTTCGATGAACTACTGATTTCCCAAAGTGATTTGCTAAAATTTAAACTTATGGCCACGACTGCCAAAAAAAATTGTGCCGTAGCTCAAGCTAAAATAGACTATTTATTAGTGAAAAAATTATGAAAAATACACAAAAATACATCGCACTCGGTATCATGTTAGCTGTAGGTATGTTGGCCGGTCGTTATTTGTTTCCAACAACAAACGAACCAATATTATCAACCACTCATGAACACTCAGAGGGAACCACATTCACCTGTTCCATGCATCCTCACATTCAACAAAATAATCCAGGAAAATGTCCCTTGTGTGGAATGGATTTGGTGGCCATCCAAAACACTGGTCTTGAGGATAACATAAATAGTATTGAATTATCAAAAACCGCTCAAGAGCTATCCAATATTAACACGGTGAAAGTGGTCTACGAATCACCTAGCATTAAATTGAATTTGAACGGAAGAGTGCTGCCAGATGGTCAGAAAATAGCGGTACAAACCAGTCACATTGAAGGTAGGATTGAGCAACTACTCATCGGATACATAGGTCAGCAAGTAAAAGCTGGCGAAGTCATTGCCTATGTTTATTCTCCCGAACTTATCGAAGCGCAAAACGAATTGCTTGAAGCATACCATGGCCGGATTTCGCAACCAGACTTATATGCCGCCAGTCTTGACAAACTTAAAAATTGGAAGGTAACCCAAGCACAAATAGATGAAATTTTAAGCTCAAACGCTCCAATAGAGAATTTTCCAATCCAATCTGATTGGACAGGAATCGTCCTGAAAAAAAATCTAAATAAAGGTTCCCATGTGTCAAAAGGCACCGAAATCGTCGAGATCGCCAATCTTTCCAGTGTATGGATTACCTTTGATATTTATGAAAAAGACATCAACTTGGTGAAAGTTGGGGATCAGCTTACTATGGAATTTTCAACTTTTCCAGGCGAGCTATTCAAAGGACAAATCAATTTCATTGATCCTGTCATTGACCCAGAAACCCGAATTGCTCAAATCAGAATAATATATACCAATACTTTTAAGACGGTTTATCCTCAAACTTTTGCTGTGGCTAACTTAACAGTCCAACCTTATGGCAATCAAAAAAAATTGATCATCCCGAAGTCTGCCGTACTGTGGACAGGGGAACGATCGGTAGTTTACATAAAAACACAAACTGCCCAATTCATGTTGAGGGAAGTAACACTGGGCATCGCTACTGCCGCTGGTTATGAAATTAAAGAGGGCTTGACCGAAGGGGAAGAAATAGTCACTAATGGCGCATTCACCCTTGATGCAGCATCTCAACTTTCCGGTAAAAAAAGTATGATGAATTGACTCCAACCAAAATCAGCATTGATTTTTATTTTAAAAACGATAATTAATTAATATACCTTTAAATTTATACTTCCTGTGAAACACACATATCTACTACTAATCGCTGGTTTAATGACCTTTTGTGGTACCAAAAATACCACGACCGAAAATAACAATACGGAGGTCACCCAACAATTACCTACCTTGATGGCTGGTTATATGTATATTAAAGAGGGTTTGATCGCCTCGAATTCGGACCAAGTAAAAACCACCGCTCAAGCACTTTTAGGTAACCTTGAGAAAGAGCTCAATACTGCTTCAGCATCTTTGAAAGAAGAAATTATTGCACTAGCAGCCACAGAAACCCTTGAAAATCAAAAAATAATTTTTCAATCTTTGACGACTATGTTGGCTGAGATGACCAAAAGTACGGGGTCAAATATTCCTGTTTTTATCCAATTCTGCCCGATGGCTTTCGATAATCAAGGAGGCACCTGGCTGAGCTTATCAGAGGAAATTAAAAATCCGTATTTCGGAGAAATGATGCTGACATGTGGGCGTGTTGAAGAAACCATAAACTAAATGAAGCACACCACCCTCATATTATTGATGTTGTTGCTACTGGGCTGCGCAGATGGGAAAAATAAACAGCCCAATAGCGCACCACCACTTTCTAAGGGGATTCCTGAGTTGCAAGAATTAGATGGCTCAAAGATTGATTTGGCTGATTTTAAAGGAAAAACGCTGGTTATCAATCTTTGGGCAACTTGGTGCCTACCTTGTATAAAGGAGATGCCGTCTTTAGTCGAATTAACAAAAAAAATACCTGAAGATCAATTGGTCTTGTTGGTTGCCACCGATCAAAAAATCAACGTCATTAATAAGTTTATCGAAAATAAAGGGTTCAAACTTCATTTTGTACAACTCAAAAATAGTATGGAATCACTGGGAGTGTATGCCTTACCTATGACTTTTATATATGACAAAAAAGGAAATGAAGTCCAACGAATCGAAGGCACACGCGATTGGGCCGGGAATGAGACCCTTGATTTATTAACTAATATTCTATGAAATACCTATTGATTTTCACCTTATTTATAGCACTCGCATCGTGCCAAAAAATCGATCTTAGCACGAAGAAGATAAAAATGCTTACTTCTCCTGTAGAATCGAACACCTCGCTGCCTTTTTTAAAAGTGGGAGAAGATCAACAGCTATACCTTAGCTGGGTGGTTGAAAATAAGGAACAAGCCCAGCTAAAATATGCACTCATGAAAGAGGAAGGTATTTGGTCTGCCTCTGCCATCGCCTCAGGAGAAGATTGGTTTGTCAATTGGGCAGATTATCCTTCCATCAATATTGATCAAAAAGGAAATAAATTGAGTCACTATTTAGCCAAAAGTACCTCCGGAACTTATTCATATGACATCAATCTCACCCTAAGCAGGGCCATTGATAATTGGTCGGAAAGTTTCATTCCCCATCAAGACAAAACACCTACGGAGCATGGATTTGTGAGCGTTATTCCATCGGTAAATTCATTTATTGTGGCCTGGTTAGACGGTAGAAACACTGGTGGAGAAAGTCATGAAAGTCATGGCCATCAAGGGGCCATGACTTTGAGAACTGCTACGATAGACTTAAACGGCCATTTAAGTGATGAAGTCGAACTAGACAATCGGGTATGCGATTGTTGTCAAACTAGTGGTGCTATCACTTCCAATGGACCCATATTTGTGTATCGTGACAGGTCTGAAGATGAAATACGAGATATTGCGATCGTCAGAAGGATAAATGGCGCATGGACTATTCCAAAATCAATTTACCATGATCAATGGAAAATCGCAGGCTGCCCTGTCAACGGACCCAGAATAGCAGCTCAAGGTAGTCAAGTAGTCGTTGCTTGGTTTTCTGCGCCAGAAAGTAAGCCACAAGTAAAGTTAATTTTCTCCAATGATGCCGGAGCCACCTTTGGAAAACCCCTATTGATCGATGGTGAACATTCACTAGGCCGAGTCGATGTGGCCATTGACGAAGAGGGCATCGCCTATGTCAGCTGGTTAAGTTCCATTGAGAATAAAAGTGAAATAAAGGCGATCGCCGCCAATAGCGATGGCATCATCGGTCAATCCATAATAATTGCTGAAACCAGTCCATCAAGATCAAGTGGATTTCCTCAAATGGAATTATTTAAAAATGAGCTATATTTTGCCTGGACAACTACAGCAGAAGATGCTAGCCATATTCAAATGGCCAAGATCACTTTATAAATCCCTACTTCAATATCTAAATTATCTACTTTGACACCTTTTTGAAATCAAACTTCCATCTACCGCCTATGACAATATTGCGCTGAAGGAACCAAAACTGTTGATTCGCGCTATCTGATGCTCGTGCTGTAGTACTCACGTCAGGCATATTGATATAACCACCTTTTAATTCGGATTGAACAAATAGGTGATTAAAAAAAGTAAATTCTATGCCCAACATCACAGCGACTCCATAACCAGCCACATGCCACAAATCTGCACGTTCAAAATCCATTAAAGTAGTATTTGTGCGTGGGGATAAAAACCGACTCAAGCTCCTTGTAGGTGAGCGATGTTCATTTTGAGCAACTCAAAAGTAGCCAGTGGCTGGTGACGCCTCATTTCTACATTGAGATAGTTAAGTCCGTCGGTATGTTAATATTTTAAAAAATCGGTATCCAACACAATTAAACTATGATCATAATCACCCTGCCATTCGTTCTCCAAACCTATAAACCCATTGACTTCAACAGCTTGATCATTGACCATTACATATTTCATATGATCTTGTCCTATGCTCACAGACCAGTGATCATTCAAGAAATATCCTAAACGCCAATTGGTTTGTGGAATACTTACTTTTAGGGGATGAAAATAAGGATCTAAACCGAATTTGGTCTGTCGGTCTTTTGCTTTTACATTTTTCTAAAGTGAAATCATAATCTTGCCCATCAAATCGTATATCTGAATCCGAATACCCTTCACGGTTCCAACCCCAATAGGCAAAAAACATATTTTTTCGACCGTCACTTAGATCTGACAACTGGGCCTTAAGTGATATGGGAGAAAATCCTTCTAAAAGAAAGAGGATTACTAATAAATACCTCATCCGTCGCTATACATACCGTTAACTTTAAAAGCAGCGAAGGTAACAATAAATTAGCTATCCTAATAAATATTCACATGACCAAAATATCAATAAGGAGAACCATTTGGATACGTAATCTGCA
>TARA_B110000503_G_scaffold108601_1_pt1 | contig 20934 bp, 18 predicted proteins | sample TARA_B110000503 | Tara Oceans TARA_B110000503 (sample SAMEA4397472) | marine metagenome | biome: Polar Biome; feature: [SRF] surface water layer (ENVO:00010504); material: water (ENVO:00002006), including particulate matter (ENVO:01000060) such as... | depth 5 m | reverse complement strand
CATGTGCCTCACGAGGAAGATCCTCAAGCAACCGTATTAGCAGTAAAACTCTTCTTGGAAGGGAGTAAATGAAAGCAAGATTAGCTGATTACGTGTCTCTTGCCTCACTACTTGGCCAAGTATGAGCATCTGTAAAACGCTTCTGCTTTAGTTATTGCCATACTCAACTCTACACCCGTTCTAACATCGATTAAGCATCTTACAGCGAGGCTCAAGCTCACCACTGGCGAGACACTTACGCACGGTATTGCAGGATAATCCCAGAATTCCATCACGAAAGTACCAGCGTTTAAGTACACTTAATAATGCCATATCAATCATCCCACATAGCCTTTTGCGCTATAGCGTCAGGAGGTTTATACATGGGTCAGTTTTAAATGCAAAAACAGAGGTGCTAACGGGTCAGTTCTGGATGCAATCTAACAAGGGTTATTGAGTGCTGAAATTTTTTAAATGTTTATATATTGAAATATATCGATTTATGGATTAAAGTAAATCTCGTCAGTATTTCCCACCGTTTAGACGATAGAGTTTGATTCCAACAATATCAGTGCTGGTGACTGGTTTGTATTCTGTAATGCTTAATGGTGACACGGCTCAAAAGCGAAAGCACTGGCCCAGAAAAACTTAGGGAAAGTTATAAGTACCATATCAACACCACAAATACGCCGAGTGATAGTGGCCATGCAATGGTAAGGGAAAATAGTTCAACTGAGATAAAAATGTCAATGTAGAGTGGTAATTTACAGCTAATTAAAACATTAAACCCGACCTCGCTAAAGTTCGACTGTCTATGTTAGCACCAATAAGTCATTCGACAATTTGAAAACTAGAGACGATGAAATGAACACTAAACACTCAGTCCACGAGTCAACTGTCAATTGGAAAGATTACAGTAGCCACTACCCGAAATCAGTTTTAGAAATTGTTGGCGCTAAGATTCTGATCGGTTCCGATGGTGCGATAGAGAATTCTGAAATATCCATGGCAGTAATGGAGATAAAACCAGGCCAAGTCTATCCATTGCATACTCATGATGCCCCAGAGGTTTATTATGTATTGGAAGGGGAAGCAAAATGTACCTGGGGTGACGATGAGTTTTATGTTGTTCCAGGCACTGCAATACAAACCAAACCAGGAACACCCCATCGTATTGAGGTTATCGGAGAGAAAAAATTCCGAGCCCTCTCATTTTGGTGGGCCGCTGGTGGTAAAACAGAAGTGCTGGACTGCAAGCTAGATCTGCTTGAATAAATAGAAACGTACGTAATATACACATAGTCATGTCATGGAAAATTGTCAAGTTAGCAGATTAGACGCCAATACTGTATGTCAATTGGCATGCTATTTTCACCACGTTGGCATCATTTTGGCCCTGTAGCTAGCAATTTTTCATTGCTTATTATGGTCAGTTTTGTATGCTCATTGACAGCTATAGCAATATATTAACTGGATCTATATCGCAAAGCAGAGCAGTTTTTTGATTATGGGTGTTTATGCGACGGGAGTTTATTAATAGCCTCTATCAACTGACCCAAACCCCATTCACCAAACCCATAACGGCCAGTAGTTACAATATTAACAGCAACGTTATTTAGAGTAGAGAATGAATACACGAGAACTAGTCATTGAAGTTACCCGCGGTAGGTTTCTTGAGAGTCGTCATCAAGTGATTGCAGTAATTTGCGATGCCAAAGGCAATCGCCATAGCCAATGGGGTAATGTAGATCAGCAAGTGTTCCCCCGTTCCTCGGCTAAACCACTGCAAGCCCTGCCACTCATGCTCAGTGGTGCTGCAAAGGATCTCGACTTAAGCCAACGACAGTTAGCTATGGCATGCTCCAGCCACAATGGCGAAGCTCAGCATATTACTGTAATCACTGACTGGCTTAACCAATTGGGCATGAGTTCTGAACAGTTGGAATGCGGCAGCCATTGGCCTTCATATCAACCAGCTACCTTGGCCTTAGCCAAGTCTGGAAATCAGGCTTGTGCAGTGCACAACAACTGTTCCGGCAAACATTGTGGTTTTTTAAGTTTTGCTCATCATCAAGGCATTGATCCAAAGGGCTATATTCATCACCAACACCCAGTTCAGCAAGCAGTGAACGACACCATGGGACGCATGATGGACCTTAAAATCGCCGACTATCCCATGGGTATAGACGGCTGCTCCATTCCTACCTATGCCCTGCCACTGCCCAATCTAGCTATGGCCTTTGCTCGCTTTGGCAGTGGCGAGCAACTGCCTAATGATTGGCAGCAAGCTTGCCACAAACTATACCAAGCCATGGTAAACGAACCTTTTTATGTGGCAGGAAGCGAACGTCACTGTACCAAAGTAATGAAAGCGTATGGTGGGCAGGTAGCCTGTAAAACTGGGGCTGAAGGTGTGTTTGCTGCAGCAATACCCAGCCTCGGCCTAGGCATTGCGTTAAAAGCCCTCGACGGCACTAGCCGCGCCGCTGAAGTAGCACTTAATGTACTGCTTGATCACCTCAAGCTGAAACCAATAGATGCACAGTTTGAGCAGCACCTATTACTCTACAACCGTAACCAAGTTCATGTTTCTACTGTACAAATAGCATCAGAAAAAGCGTAAATGTTGCATATAAGCGCTATTCCCTAGCGCTCTTTCTGAACTTTAAAGAAGTGCATTTTTTGGTGATAAGTTCTTGGGTTTGATCGTTGAGGGAATTGCTGGGAACAGATGATTGCTAACCATTAGACAATGTCGTTGAATATTTTGGAGTCCCATCGGCATAAATCCCCTTTACTTTTCCATCCCACACACCATCGACCACTTCTACACTCTTTTTAATTTGACCATTTGGGTATCTGCTTATCATGTGCAACCCTGTCACTCAATACCAACAAATAAACTGTGCAGGGTCAGAACACGAAATTGATATAAAAAATCTTTCGCTGGACCCACACGGTGACCCAGCAAATGGTTGGATTAGTTAGTTTTTTAAATCTTGTCTACTACAGTAAGGTAAGCGTCTACATGAGGCAATGAGCAGCAAGTAAAGCTATGCACCTCTATACCTCTTGCAATAGTCGCTAAATTTAACGCAACGCTAACCCTAAACACCACAAGGCATGGCCTAACACCACTGGTGATCATTTGCTCTTTTATTTACAGCTCATCTAAAAATGCCTGCAACACCTCAGATCTAAACCCACCAGATTTAACAATCAACTCCATGTTTGTGGAATAGTGGAACTTTTCTGGCATTAAGTTTTGTAACTTATTTTTAACGACCCATTGTTCGGCGTAATGTGAGGGCAAGAATCCGATGTATTGTCCTGTAAGAATGAGCATAGCTTGCGCTTCTACGTTATCGATCAATGCTGCTGATGAACTCACTCCTAGAACCTTTAAATCAGCCGCATGCATGTACCCCCGTGCCACTATACGAGCACTTCGGATAGTTTTAGCATTTAGCCCTGCAAGGCTCGCAAAGGGATGGTTATTGCTGCAGTACAACAATTGTTTTTCTTTGAATATTGGGCGGTAATCTAGGCCCGATATATGCACTGGATATGGTCCGATGGCAGCATGCATCCTTCCATGTAATACACTTTGTTCTAATTCTAATGGCGGCTTTACTTCAATCTGGATCTGCACATCACTAGCACGTTGGTTAAAACGGCTAATGGCGAAGGGTAATGGCGAGTCCATATTAGTAATCGTATTATCGATAATACCAATATTTAATGTACCACGAAGCTGCTTGTCTACATCACTAACTTCATGCCGAAAATCTTCGATTGAATTGAACAATCGTAGCGCTGCTCGGTGCACTTGCTGCCCTGACTCTGTAAGCCGAAATCCTCCACGTCCTCGCTCACACAGCCTCGCTCCCAAACGCGCTTCCAACTTATTCATGTGCTCACTAATAGTTGGCTGGCCAATATTTAGTATAGGCTGAGCTGCAGCGAACCCACCACAACGAACTATGGTAAGAAACACCTGTAATAATCTAAGATCTATATCGCTAACTTGCTGCATGTTTTAATTCGGATTACTTCAATTTAATTCGGCTTAAGCCGATCTTTATATAGGTTTTTAAGTATTGTATCAATATGTTATTTTTATTACAGTGAGTTTATAAATTATAAAGAGAGCAAAGAAAATGGCTAATGATTACGATACAGGACGATTAAACTTACCTTTTGTTGGGCATTGTACTTTTGCGAAGTCACCTGTTTGTACCGACTGGGATAATATTGATGCCGATGTGGCTATTTTAGGAGTGCCAAATGACATGGGTACTCAATGGCGCCCTGGAGCAAGATTTGGGCCGCGCGGCGTACGTGAGGCATCAACCTTGTTTTCCTTTGGACATGGCGGCGCTTACGATTTCGAAGACGACAAACTTTATCTCTCGCAAGATCAATGTCGTATGGTAGATGTAGGTGATGTGGATATTGTCCATACCAATATGGAACAAAGCCATCGCAATACCTATACTGCTGTGAGAAAGATTCTTGAAAGCGGCGCAATGCCAGTATCCATTGGCGGCGATCACTCAGTACACGCTCCGATTATTGAAGCGTTTGCCGACCAGGGCCCTATCCATATTTTACATTTTGACGCTCATTTGGACTTTGTGGATGAACGCCATGGCGTGCGTTATGGCCACGGTAACCCATTACGACGTGCCTCAGAAATGGACCATATCACGGGTATGACACAGATGGGCATTCGTAACGTTTCCTCATCAAACAGGTCAGATTACGATGCTGCGCGCGCTGCCGGCTCTAACATTTTGTCCGTACGAGATGTAAGACGACTCGGTACACAGGGTGTGCTCGATCTCATTCCAGATGCCGAGTCTTACTACATTACCATTGATATCGATGGTTTCGATCCATCAATCGCACCGGGTACTGGCACACCTAGCCATGGTGGTTTCCAATATTACGAAGTACTTGAAATTATTCAGGCGGTGGCCGTACGCAATGGCGGAAACATCGTGGGTATAGATCTGGTGGAAATTGCTCCCCCTTATGATCCAACCGGTATTACGTCAATACTGGGCGCTCAATTATTGATGAATTCAATTGGTTTTATTTTTCACGCAAGAGCTACCAATAACAAGTAAATTTATTGCGCTACATGAGAGATGCAGAATAAATAACTCACAGTTCTGCACCTCTTGTGGAAGGATATAGAAAACAGCCCTAATGGCTGCTTAATTCACCAATTTATTTATCTTAGCTTGTCCTTTGCCTGATATCATTTCCAGCATAATAATGCCTACAACATGACTTTAAGTAGACTTTTTGTGATCAACTTAGCCTATAATCGAGCCATAATACAACCCCTATTATTAGCCTATTCTGGAAGTGACAATGATCAACGTATGCCTTTATAACGGCGATTCAGTACAATTTGGTGGTACAGAGCTGATAAACCTTCCCTTGTTTGAAGGCCAATGTATTTGGATCGATATCCAACAAGCTACGAGCCAAGCTGAACAACTTATTTTTGACCAATTTAACTGTCACCCACTCACTATTCAGGATGCCCGCAGAGTTCGCCATCCACCAAAAACAGAGCACTTTGACGATCAATCTTTTGTGCTACTTCGCTCACTAAATCATAGCGGCGAAGGCTTAAACTTTGAAACAGTACAGCTGGCCGGTTTTATCGGCTCTCAATTTTTGATCACACGGCACCAAGAGGACTGTACATCAGTGAGTACATGGTGGACCTCAGCTCAGTTAGAGGGCAACATGGCACGAGGGCCTTTTGAGCTTTTTTCATCCATATCAAACAGCATTGGATTGGAGTACCTTGATCTAATACTCAACTTTGAGCCAACACTGTCTAATTATGAAGATACCCTTTTAACCTCACCCAGTGACGATTTACTAAGAGACTTAATAAGTTGTAAAACATGGTTACGTAAGTTAAAACGACTCCAAGGTTACCATGAAGGGGTTTACGCCGAGTTACGTCAACATCTTAGTGAACAGCAGAGTGATAATAACGAACTGCTTCACTCACTGACCGATGCCTATGAAAAGTTCGAGAGGTTACAAAGCCTTTCTAGCCTTTATTACGATTTAGTGGGAGACCTTATCGATGGTCATATTTCGCTAACGTCTCACAAGCTAAATGAAACCATGCGCTTGCTCACCGTAGTGACTACCATTTTTGTGCCATTGGGATTTTTAGCCGGTTTATACGGCATGAATTTTGATTATATACCCGAACTCCACTTCCCCAATGGCTACTTTTTCTTGGTGGGCACCATGGCCATAATTGCTGTGAGCTTAGTGGTTATTTTCAAAAGGAATAAGTGGTTATGATCGCACAAATTGAAATGTGGCTCACCTTTCCTATTTTAACCTTAGATACTTATGTCTTGCGCATTGCAGATCTATTATCTGCCACCTGCATTATTATTTTGAGCGTATTTCTTTCTCGCTTACTGACTAGGGCCTTTACCCTTGCAGCCAAACGCAGCCGGGCTAGAGAGCAAAGTATTTATGTAATCAACCGGGTGATGAAATACATTATTTATGGAGTAGGTTTTTTACTTACCCTCTCGGTACTTGGGTTTAGCTCAGACAAGCTGTTGCTGATCGCTGGAGCCCTTGGCGTAGGTATTGGCTTTGGTATGCAATCCATCGCTAACAATTTCGTTAGCGGCATTATTATTCTATTTGAAAAATCTTTAAGGGTTGGAGATTTCATTGAGCTACCCAATGGCTTGCTTGGCGAGGTACGAGAAATAAACATTCGCAGCACCCTCATCCGCACCTTGGATAACGCCGACATTTTGGTACCCAATGCAGATTTCATTACTAACCAAGTCAATAACTGGACTCTAAGTGACGATATTAGGCGCTTTTCAATCCACTTCAGTGTTGCTTATGGCAGTGATTTAGCATTAGTTCAAAAAGCTGGATTGGAAGCCGCTAAGGCAGTACCTTTTACCTTGTATCGACCCAACTTTATGCCCAAGGTGTTGGTGAGCGAATTAGCTAGCTCTGGAGTTGACTGCATTCTATCAGTTTGGAGCGAAGGGGATCTGGTCAAGCGGCCGGGACAAGTTAACTCTGACTACTTGATTGCAATTTACAATAGCTTAGCCGCCCACGAATTAGAAATTCCATTTAATCAAATGGACGTTCACCTTCGGAGTTAACCAATGGGCTACGCTCATAATTACACACGCTTCACCTTAATTACCTAACAAACTTGCAATCTGCAGCCTTAATCAGTTTTGCAGTGAGTTTTAGCAGCACCGTTTGCGCGATAAAGATTCTTGAGGAAAGAGGCAAATTACGTTCCTGCCATGGGCTTCAGCACTTCAGCGCTATAGTCATGGTGAAATGCTGCCGCTAGCTGGTTGTTTATGGCACTTTCATTTGGATAACTATTTGAGTGAGTGGGCCTGAAGGCGCACTTAGGTGCAATCGTTATTGGTGTATTATTAAGCGGCCAAGATAACTGCCATTTATGCCGCTAGTACGGGTTTGATAACCATCAAAAAACTCAGCTTCACCCTTTTGAGAGACTTACATATCTATATAGAACAATGTGAAGCCTACTTAACTTATAGGCTCCACATACCTTCTCTTAACCGTTAAGGGCTAAATGCAGCCATATACTGGCACCATAACCTAGAGCGATTACAGGCGTCCATTTAAGGTGCTTAAAAAAGGTGTATTGTCCTTTTGCTTGGCCCATCAACGCCACACCTGCTGCAGAGCCAATGGACAAGAGGCTACCACCTACCCCAGCGGTAAGGGTAACCAATAACCACTGTACGTGAGACATGTCTGGATTCATGGAAAGCACGGCAAACATCACTGGAATGTTGTCGACTACGGCAGACATAACACCGATAAGTATGTTGGCATTGGTAGCACCTAGTTCGCCGTAAATAAATTCTGATGCCATGCTTAAATATCCAATAAAGCCAAGACCACCTACGGCCAAAATAACACCATAAAAGAAGAACAAGGTGTCCCACTCTGCTTTGGCTATTTTTGCAAACACATCAAAGGAATACCGGTCGTCTACTGAGCCTGGGGGGTTGGTGGTAGATTGTGACCATGACATTGACTGACGGCGTAAGTAATAACCGTATAACTTTAAATATACCAATCCTGTCATCATGCCGAATACGGGAGGAATATGTAAGAAATTATGGAAGCTTACCGCCGTGGCAATAGTCATAAGGAATAATAATACAATAATCATGCCACCAAATTTCATGCGATCGCCACTACTTTTAACCGAACTAGGCTTACCATGGGGAATAGCAAAATGCATGATTGCAGCAGGGATAACAAAGTTCACAACAGCAGGAAGGAACAGGTCAAAAAACTCTGTGAATTGAATCACACCTTTTTGCCATACCATCAGTGTAGTAATATCGCCAAAAGGGCTAAACGCACCACCCGCATTAGAGGCTACAACAATATTGATACATGCTATTGTAACAAAGCGAGGTTCTTTATCACCTACAGCCAATACCACAGCACACATTATGAGCGCGGTGGTTAGGTTGTCTGCTACCGGTGAAATAAAGAACGCTAAAGTGCCAGTTAGCCAAAAAAGAGATCGATATGAATAACCTCGGGCTACTAACCATACCCGCAGAGCATCGAATACGCCACGTTCCAACATTGCATTGATGTAAGTCATAGCTACTAATAAAAAGAAAAACAACTGCGAGTATTCAAGAAAATTGTGCTCAATGGCGGGCTTTATCGCAGCGGAATTACCCTCTATATTATAAGCGATGGCAATGATGATCCAGATCAAACCTGCTGCAAGCATAACAGGCTTAGACTTTCGTAAATGAATCTGCTCTTCAAACACTACTAACATATACGCTACAAAAAACAGGCCTAATGAAACCCAGCCAACCCAATGATTTGTTAGGTCAAGATGTGCTGATGAGTCACTAGATGCCAAAGCTGCGTCACTCAGTAATAATCCGCCGGTAATGGCGATAATTTTCTTCATTTTTCAAATAATCCTACAATGTTGATAAAACTAATATTCGGTGTAACCGAACCTAATACACACACTATTTATGCTACTATTACCAATACAATTGTAATTTTACACGCTTTTAAGTACAATTCAATGATAAATAGATGTGCGTTTTATTAACATACAGGTGATTTATGGAAAATCGTACAGCAAGGCTAACCTTGCTAATTGACCCGAAAAAAAAGCAGCTCTTTGAGAAGTTATGCAGTAATGAAGATGTAACCGCCTCACAAAAAGTACGGCAGTTAATTAGAGAGTACATAGAAAATCAAGTAGGTGAAGACTGGAAAGAACAAACGTTTAATTCTAAGGATTCGTAACAGTAAACCAATACCCTAAGCTGTTGAGCTTTGCCAGTAGCATTGCCAGTGGCACAATAACAGTGATTAATGTTGTTGTGGTATAGCTACAATCCCATGGTATATTTTGGCCGCACTGTTGCTCACACTCCATATTGGGCCACCAGAACCCAACCCTTTGTTGTTAGCAATCAGCGCATCGCCCTGCCTTAAGGTTTGCAGGTTTTCGCCCTCTTCTGAGTTACCTAATTTCAACTCGCCTTCTATAACGTACACAAGATTGAGTACAGTGTGGAGCGGGTTCTGTGGTACTAGGGGCAACTGAAACAACTCATCCAAATTCATATGTACAGTTTTAAGCTGAAGCACTCTGTCTTTAACATTTACCTTTGGGTGGTGAATCAAGTTGGTGGCAAATGCACTATCCGTAGTTAAGTGACACCTTAATTGGCTTTCGCCAAAAAAATCAAACACAGTGCCACTTTGATCTATCAAAGTAGTGCTCCCTAAGCCATTTATATTAAATGCGCACAGCCCTTTTAAGGTGCGGTGGTGCCTAATGTAACCGGGGTAAAGAGTGAAGTCCGATTCTGGCACTTCAATGGTGGCTGTGGAAAATCGCACCATATAGCTTTCATCGGTAGCGGCTTCTGGAAACCGGTATATTTCGCACACTTTCCCTGCACCTGCTCCATTTCCATCACCCCAAGGTTTTATTAATGCTGGGTTGTGCTTTACGATACAAACATTCACGCTATTAACCTCATTACTATTGAAAACTAAAGGGGCAGTTTAGCTACAGACTTTAATCGCCGGGCTCGTTCACAGACACAGGCATCAACTTAGGCGTAGGCTGATCTCCCTTACCTGCATTAATCCTATCAATAGTACCTTGTCGCTGCCGTTCATTAACCGAAGCAGGCATTTCTGCAGCCAGCTCCTCAATACGTAATCGTTGTGCGTTAGGGGCTAAACGACCAGCATCTTGCAACCCTTGGTACCTTGGCCATACTGAATATTTTTTGTTCAGTTGGTGGGGTTGGTATGTACTTAAGTGATCTGGGGTTATATCTCGTTCGATGACTAATGCCCCAGCAGCACTAGCTTCGGCTAACAAAGCTGTGCCGGCCGTAGTGCGAGCAATCGCTGCATTGGTGCCTAAGTCTGTGACGCTATCTTCACGATTAGGCGACCCTAATACCCATGTATCTGCTACAGCAATGTCAGACGCCTCACCAATGCCGTCAGGACACACTTTGCAACGAAAAGGCATATCCCACATGCTTTCATCTTCTCCCCAGAAATCTAAATAATGGGCATCAACTACCTTGTGTGCGGTGGTAATACGGGTTGGCCCCGGGCAACCATGGCCGCGATAACGCAGGTCTGTCACCTGGTCTGGTTCCACGCCCATACGTCGATAAAAAGCCTTAGTGGATTTGGGTGGCATATACCCACCACACACAGGGGTGAGCCAAAACTTAACTAAATCATTAACGCGTTCATCTTCTAGTGCATAGTTACGTAAGCCTGCCAGATCACAAGGTTTGCCTATAAAAGCAAATCTTTGATTACGATCTAGTACTTTATCAATAGCGATTAGCGGTGCCGTGGGCCCATAACGAGAGCCAGAACCTTGTAGCACTTGCTCAGGGGTAGTGCTGATATGCATTTCACCAAAACTGGGTTCGGTGCTGTGGGGCTTAGCATGTAATATAAAATCTACTTTTTTAGTGGTTAACAAGTAACAAGCAAGCGCAGTTAACACCCCTGCTGTAGCACCCACATGACGCTGATGGGCGTCGCCTGCCCACGTTCGCACCATACGCTGCCATGGGCCCCACACATTGTCCACTTTGCTATCTGTAGCTATAAGGTTGCTAGGCAGTCCCACAGGATGCACACCAGGGCATATGCGATGAATTAAGTCAGCTGTGGCGTGGTCTATGTCCTCGCTTACGATAGGTACCAAATAACCAGAGGTGCCCTTTTTAACCTGTATTAGATGCTCTCCGGCTGCGGCTTGGCAAAGGCCACAGCCAATACACAGACCGTGTTCAACGATTTGTTCTACGCGCTGCTTGGGACTAAGACTCATAGCTAATCCTTGTTATTTTTGGTATTGATACATATGTTAATTAGGAAGCCAGTAAATTAGCATGAAATGAACCCCGCCACACCCTCAAGCACCATTATGGATACCTTGGAGGCAATCTTTAGAGCGATTGTTCTAACTAGTGTCATCCGTTACAAAACTAGCTATAGTGAGCGCTCATTTTTACTTCCAAGATTGTTCTATGCCAAGCTCTTCAGAAAACCTTACCGGCATGTTTTACATGACCTTATCCATGGCGACATTTACTCTAGCCGACCTTGCATTAAAATGGGCCTGTGAGTTACTACCCACCGGCCAAGTGATGTTTATTCTGGGTTTGGGCTGTTGTGCGTTATTTGGGACTATTGTTAAGCGTAAAAAAGAAAAAACATTCACCCGCAACTTTTTTATACCTCCAGTGTTATTGAGAACCCTTGGAGAAGCAGTCACTGTAATATTCCTTTTCCTAGCACTCATTCACTCTACTTTCACTTCTGTGTCGGCCATTTTACAAACGCTACCTTTACTGCTCACTTTAATCTCATTCGTATTTTTGGGCGAAAAAATGGGTATGCACCGTATTTTGGCAGTGATTATTGGGTTTGCAGGCGTATTACTTATCATTCGGCCTGGTGTAGACAGCTTTGATATATTTTCTCTATATGCAGTGCTGGCAGTCATCGGTATGTCTATGCGGGATATAGGGTCACGTTTATCACCTGCTACTATATCGGCTCCTATGCTAGCACTATATGGCTCTATGACCTTTGTTGTTATTGGCATGGTGATGATTTGGTTTGACGGTGTAAAGATGCCTTCTTTAGAGTCTAGCAGCTATTTACTTGCGATGATTATATTTGCCTCAGGTGGCTCTTACTACGCCACTAAAGCCATGCGTTTGGGAGAGATTTCAGTCATTAGTCCACTACGCTATACCCGTTTACTATTTGGCATGTTGATTGGAGTATTTATTCTAAATGAAGAGGTAGACCAATACATGCTACTGGGTTCCGCAATTGTAGTGCTGGCGGGACTTTATGTATGGTTTAGAGAGCAGCATCACCGTAAAAAACACTTAGCTTAATTTATGCAACTGTCTAACCTTCACAAAGGCGCTGCACTAATACTACTCTCGGAGCTGGCATTAGTTCTCACCGGCGTGATGATTCATGAACTGGTGAAGCAAGTGCCTACAGAGGTTTTAGTATTGGCTCGCAATGCAATCGGTTTAATGTTTTTTGTACCTTGGCTTTTACGTAACGGTAAGCGATCCATAGCTACCCAGCGTTTGCCCCTACACTTAACTCGTTCCCTTATTGGTATTGTGGCCATGTACTGCCTATTTTACTCTTGGGGACATTTACCGTTAGCGCAAGCCGCTGTGCTTAAACAAACAGCGCCCTTTTTTATCCCCATTGTGGGTTTTATTTGGCTTAAAGAACGCATCAGTCTCTGGACCGTTATTGCCATTTTAGTAGGGTTCATTGGTGTTTGGATTATCCTCAACCCCAACAATCACATGCAAATACCCTGGGTAGCTTTAATAGCTATCTTTGGTTCTGCATTAGGGGCCACGGCTAAAGTAGTGGTTAGAAAATTAACCCTCACCGAAAGTAGCATCGTTATTGTGTTTTATTTCTCCCTATTCAACACCTTATTTTCTTTAGTGCCCGCTTTATTGGTATGGAATACACCCAGCTTATGGGTGTTGGCTAGTATGGTATTAATGGCAGGGTTTGCAACTCTGGCACAACTACTATTAAGCAAGGGTTATCGATACGCGCCTGCTGGCCAATTGGGTACATTCACCTATGGTTCCGTTATTTTTGCCAGTTTATTAGGCTGGCTACTATGGGATGAGTTAGTCACTTCAGAGGCTATGCTTGGCATGGCTCTGGTAGTGGGTTCTGGGGTGTTAGTGATGTTAGGCTCAGTGAAAGAGCGCACTTCAAGCAGCATCAAACATGACTAGCCGCTATGAACTTATAAATCAGTATGCAATAGTTAATGACTAACACGTCAAAGTCATCCGCCACAATCTATAGGCCTATATCTCATGTTACCAGTACCCTTTTTAAGCATTTACAACATTCATGAGCAAGTTGCTGAAGACGCCTCTAATGCCATTAGCTTAATAAAGAGAGCGCACACTAACCTTAACCACGCCCACGCCCAACCCCAACTTCAAGCTTTTAGAGCTGTCGGTGATATACCCACAATAGCACCTGAAGGGTTATTGGCTGGCATCAGCGTATCGGTGAAAGACCTTTATGCAGTAACTGGGTTTGACACTTATGCTGGCTCGCCTTTGGCATTAACAGAATTCAACACGTCTGGCACCTTGGTTAAACGCCTCACCGATGCAGGGGCGCATATTTGTGGCAAAACCCACACCGTAGAGTTTGCCTTTGGAGGACTTGGCACTAACCCCCACTGGCCAGTGCCGGTAAACCCATTTGACACTAAACAACACCGAGTGCCTGGTGGCTCTAGCTCTGGCGCACCTGTGTCTTTATGGATGGGAGCTTGCCAACTGGCATTAGGCTCAGACACTTCAGGTTCTGTACGTGTTCCAGCGGCATTTTGTGGAACCTTTGGCCTTAAAACCAGTGCTGGGCGGTGGGAGAAAGACGGTATTGTGCCATTGTCACCCAGTGTTGATACTGCTGGTCTGCTAGCTTTAAGCGCTGCCGATGCACTTTGGGGGTTTGCTGTAATGGACCCACCAACTAGTGATAACCCAAGGGACTTTATTGCTCAAACCATGCTTACGAAAAAGTCCATGAAAGGTGTTCGTATTGGTGTAATTACGGCAATGTTTGAAGAATGTGAAGGTAACATCGATAACAAAGTGCTGGCCGCATTGGCACAGCTGGAAGCTGCTGGTGCAATTTTAGTAGAGCTAGATTGGCCTTACCTTGAAGAAACTTATGAGCTTTTTTTGCAAGGTGGTTTATCAGCACTGGAGTTTCCAGCATTTATAAAAGCCCCCGATAGAAAGCCCTGGTTTGATCAACTGGCACCAAGCACCAAAATGCGCTTTGCCCACCTTACTGATGCAGATCTATTTAACGCTCCAGCCCAAGTCGCTGATAAAAACGCACTCATACAAACATTCAATAAAGCTGCAGAAGCAGTGCTAGCAACAGTAGACTTTGCAGTGTGCCCTACCTGCCCCATAAGCGCACCAACCTTAGCTTACGTAGAAACCAATATAGAACAGTATAAAGAAAGAAATTTCAAAGCCTTACGTAATACTCAAGTAGCCAATTTACAATACTTATGCGCAGCTACACTGCCTTGTGGATTGGATGATTATGATATGCCATTGGGCTTACAAATCATGATGGGGCACGGACAAGACCCATTGCTAATGCAATGGAGCTGCGCAGTTGAAGCAATTATTGGTGATGCCCAGCATCACTACACTGAGTAACCTTAGATGATCAAAATACCAGGGCTTCACGCCTACACACTACTAGCCTTACAAGGGGCTGTGTGGGGCTCATCCTTTCAGGCTATCAAGTATGCCTTAGAAGGATTTGGGCCTGTTAGCATTGCTGCTGGGCGCATTCTTATTGCAGCCTTAGTGTTATTAGCCTACGCCTTAATGAAAGGCGACAAGTTACCTAGGTCTGCCTCAGTATGGATGAGTTTTTTGTTGATTGGTTTTTTCAACTGCGCCTTACCCTTTTTCCTCATCCCTTGGGGCGAGCAAACGTTAGATTCCGGTAGAGCAGCCATTTTCATGGCCACAGGCCCACTAATTGCCATCCTTCTCGCCCACTTTACCAGTAACAACGAACGCATCACCCGCTATAAAACAGCAGGCTTTGTGATGGGATTTATTGGTGTGTTGTTCGTCATCGGTTTAAACACTTTCACCAAGGGTGTGGGCGATGTATTACCGCAGTTGGCTATCATTATTGCCGCCGCGTCCTACGTGATTTCAGGTGCCATGGTAAAGCAGTTAAAGGGTATGAGTAGTGCTATGGTAGCTGCAGGCGTTCTTTTGGGGGGCTGCCTTCTCACCTTACCTGCAAGCCTTTTGTTGGAAAACCCCATATCCCAAAGTGCCAGCATGCCTAGTTCAGCCATCATTGCTTTGGTGTATTTGGGCCTAATCCCTACAGGCGCCGCTTTTTTTGTGCGTTTTTACCTGATACAGGAGTACGGCTACACCTTCGTAGCCCAAGTGGGTTATTTAGTACCCTTATTCAGCGTTATGTTTGGCGTTATATTGTTTGGTGAAACCCTTACCTTAGCCATGTTTGTGGGGTTATTTCTTATATTAGGTGGCATTTTACTTAGTCGCAGGGGTGCCACCGCGTCAAAATCTTAGGCTTACAAACTACCAACCTACCTATAGGTCTTTACTGGTTCGCCCAGAACCTCCATGCGTGGTTCAATACCCAGCCCTGGAGCCTCTGGCGCAGTAATCCAACCGTTGTGTCGATCAAAATTTCCTTTGTCAGTGCTAGCTGTATCGGCAGTGGTGATGCTCACCATATCCCTCGTATCTAAAATACAACGTAGAAGATGCGCAGGAATAGTTTGACCCAAGTGGGCGATAGCGGCAAAGGCTATATCAGAACCCACCGTGTCTTGCACACTAAGGCTATACCCTGCACTTATACACATATCTCGCTGGCGACGACATGGTGTTAAGCCACCATTTTTAGATATCTTTAGGCCCACTCCCTCTGCCGCATCTTCACTGATCAGCTGAGTCACAGCCGCATCACTATTGGCAAGTTCATCCCATATCATAGGGATATCCGTGCGCCTGCGCAAAGACATATGCTCGCGCCAAGTAGCACAAGGTGCTTCCAGTACAATATCAGCATAGCGAGGTAATAAGCGTAAAAACCGCAACGCCGTTTCTACCGTCAGGCCTCCATTGGCGTCTACTATAAAATACTCACCTTGTTGACGATCTGCCAAACAGGCCATCACCCGATCTGCGTCTAGCTGAGGGTCTTCGCCAATCTTAATTGAGTGGCCTCGGTAACCTTGTAACCGATGGCTTTGCACACGTTCACGCATGGCTTCTGGGGTGCCTGCATAAATGGACGAGATCACCCCCATAGGTTGCGCAGTGCGTCCCCCCAACAAATCACATACGGGCATACCAACAGTTTTACCAAATAAATCCCAACAAGCTACATCTAAAGCTGCTTTGGCATGGCCATGTCCCACCAAGGCAGTATCCATAGCTTCATAAACACGGTCTACTCGCCGCGGATCAAGGCCTAATATAGCCGGCGCTATTTCCTCAATACCAGCCCTTACACCTAATGCATGAGCGGCAATATAGGTTGCTCCAAAAGGTGTACTTTCACCAAAGCCAGTTAATCCTGTATCACTAGTGAGCCGTACAATAGTGGCATCAAAACTAGAATATTCACGGCCACCAGACAGGCGATAAGTGCCACCGGCATAAGGGAGATCTACTTGATAGACGTCAATTTGGCTTATTTTCATGGGTTACCCTTAATTTTCCTGAATTTCTATGCATTTTTCTGGCTAGTGGGGCCTTTTATTGGCCTAGTCTGGCCTTGTGCTGATCAGCTTATTGCTCAGGAATAAGTACCAGCTTGCCAGTAAAGCCTTTTTTCAAGAAATTAGTTTGCGCCTTGTGAATGTCTTTAAGTGGGTAAGTGCCTGCTACTAAAGGCCTAATTTCGTTGGCTTCGATATATTCTACTAAGTTAGTAAACACAATTTTTTCTTGATAAGTGCAGCCAAAAAAGCTTAAATCTTTTAAATATAAGGTGCGAATATCTAGTTCAACAATTGGCCCAGCGATGGCACCCGAGGTGGCGTAACGCCCGCCTCGTCGTAATACGTCCAGCAGCTGTGGCCAATCTGGCCCAGCCACTAAATCCACGACTAAATCCACGTTATCAGCGCCAATAGCTGCAGCAAGGTCTTCACCCCTAGCCACTAGTAGATCGGCTCCCAACGCTTTAACGTCTTTATGTTTAGCGGCTCCTGCAACAGCAATCACATAGGCACCACGGCGCTTAGCCAACTGCACTGCCGCAGAACCCACGCCACCAGAAGCCCCTGTGATCAACACTCGCTCTCCAGCTCTTAAACCCGCTCTGTGGAGCATGTTTTCAGCAGTAGAATAGGCACAAGGGATAGAGGCTAGTTCAGCGTCACTCCAAGAGGTATTTACCTTATAAGATTCGTCACTCAAAGCGCAGGTATACTGTGCAAAACCACCCTCATATTCAGAACCAAAAGTAATACACTCAAACGGCTTTGTTGGGTGTTGCTGCATAGTACGCACCAGCACTCGTTCTCCTACGCGCTCATTGCTTACGCCAGCACCCACAGCAATCACTTCTCCACATACATCTGCACCTTGAATACGTGGCAACTGCAAAGCAGTGCCAGACCAAGTGGCAGTGGCAGTATCAAGGTCATCATAACCTTTATTAGCAGCACTGTTAGTGTCGCCTGTAACTTGCTTTGAGTACCAGCCAATACGCGTATTGATGTCGGTATTATTAACCCCTGCTGCCAGCACTTTAAGCAACACTTCACCCTCTTTAGGTTGGGGCGTAGGGATATCTTGACGATACACCAACTGATCTAAGCCGCCATGGCCAATCAATTGAACCCCAGACATAGTGGTAGGGATACTGGCAGATATGGAGTTATTGGTAGGGTTCATAATGCGCTGATGTCTCGATGGAAAGTGCCACAAACTTAGCAGCTTGATAGGAGCCACACAAGTGACTTTTTAGATTCAATTTATGATAAAAAATCATACCGGTAAAATAGGTTTTCGTGTGTAGCATTATAGCTTGCAGCCCTAAGCATTGACCTTTTCTGTATTTTAGATTATTCTAATATATAATTAACCGATAATAACCTGCCGCCACTCTATGATTTCAACCCAAGCCCAGCCTTTCACTTCTGGAATGAAACATAATTTCCCTCAGATTTTTCAGTGGTTACTACAAGTGTTTTTTGTAGGCCTGATGTTAGGCACTACCCGTATTGTGATCGCACCTTTAGCTGAACAAGAATTTGGCTTAGCCAAAGATTCACTTTTACTACTCAGCACCTTTGTTATTGCCTTCGGCGTAGTTAAAGGCAGCATGAACTTTGTAGCTGGGCATTGGGCCGAGAAAATTGGTCGCAAACCAGTTCATCTTGTAGGATGGCTTATTGCTTTACCTATTCCGGTATTATTTTATTTTGCCCAATCGTGGGCCTGGGTAGTATTAGCCACAGTGATCTTGGGGGTAAATCAAGGCCTTACTTGGTCTATGAGTCAAACAGCCAAACTCGACATTACTGATGCCCATGAGCGCGGCCTTACCATCGGCTTGAATGAATTTTCAGGCTACACTGGTGTTGCATTAGGTGGGTTAGCGAGTGCTTACATTAGCCAGTGGTTAGGGCTCAAAACTGGGTTATTAGTATTCGGTTTAGTCATCATAAGTATTGCGTTGATTCTTACATGGATCAACATTGCCGAGAGTCATCCATCGGCTTTGTATCTAACACCAAAAAACACTGTCAAAATCAATACTGAATCAGTATCTACATGGTCTATATTTAAGCGCATGAGCTGGAGTGATTCACGCCTACTAGCCATTACCCAAGCAGGTTGTGTGGAGAAATTTGTCGATGCGTTAGTATGGATTGTATACCCCATATTTTTGTATCAAAAAACTCAAGACTTACCACTAACCGCTTGGATTATTTCTATGTATGGGTTAGTTTGGGGCTCTAGCCAATTGATCACGGGGCATTGGTCCGACCGGTTTGGTCGCCAAAGGCTTAATGTCACTGGTATGATGATTACCACAGGTGGCGTGCTATTAATGCCGATGCTTGAGTCTAGTATGGGCTGGTCTATCAGTGCCGCTATTACCGGCTTTGGTATGGCGTTGCTTTACCCTAACTTATCTGCAGCAATCGTAGATTTATCGCAGCCCCAATGGCGCGCCACCGCCATTGGCATTTATCGCTTTTGGCGCGACTTAGGTTATGCCATAGGTGCCTTAGTATTAGGCCTTTCAGCCTATTTTACGCAAGATTTAGCAGCAACCTTTTGGGTTGTAGGTACGTGCATGGCTGTTTCAACAGCTTGGTTAGCAGCCAAAGGTTAAGAGTTACACAGGCCCTTATATACTAACCACACGTATCCTTTAATAGTTATGTATAATGTGCACCCCTTCGATACCAATTTAGTAGTGATGGTTGCCTATGATTACTCGCAATAAAGATTCCAAATTTCAATTACATTACCTGATCTTAAATTTATTGGTAATCGGTGCCTGTGAGGTGTTTTTCGTCACTGACGTAGTATTCGACGTGTTCAATATCGACTTAATACAATTGCAGTGGGTAAGTCACACTAAAATAGAGATCATTTTCACCCTTCTTTTGGGTGTAACACTTATCTTTTTTGTGCAAAATATTCGACTGTTATTGGCCCAACAAGAGCAATCTGCAACATCGATAGCCGTGGCGTCTGGAGAACTTACTCAAGTCATTCAACGGTATTTTCAATTATGGCAACTTACTCCTTCTGAAACTGAAGTTGCTTTGCTTTTATTTAAAGGATTCTCGGCACAAGAAATTGCTGACCTTCGCTCTACAAAAATCGGCACTGTTAAAAACCAATCCAGTGTTATTTACCAAAAAGCTGAAGTTAAGAACCGCAATGAGCTTTTCGCTATTTTTGTAGAAGATCTTATTGGCGAACTGGCCCCCACTTCAGACTAAAAACCAATAAAACATAGGTTTTGCTTCCTAAACTATGGTCACATGCCGCTCAATCATTCCTAGTTTGGTACTTTAGTTGATTCAAACTGCGTAAAAACATCACTATTCTTCAATCTATACACGAGGCATGTCACGCCTCAGTGATAGTTCACAAGTGAGGAATATCAAATGAAAAAGTTACTATTACCTAGCCTTGGTTTAATTGCCAGTTTAATCCTGAGCCAGCACACCTTAGCCCTTACCTTTAAAACAGGTGAAGTGATCGGCCCCGACGGTAAGTCTTATGTAGGCATGTCACCACAAAACAAGGCGAGGATGATGGATAACACTGAGCCTGGAGAAATAAAATCTGGGGTGATGAACAAACACTTCTATTTGGTTTATAACAACCAACTAGCGATCGTACCCATGACTGAATTAAGAGATAAAACCACCGCTGAACGCATGACCAGAATTAAACAAGCCATCACTATTGCAAGCGGCGTTCAACTCTCCAACACTGGCCAATCGCCAACACTTAGCGCTCACATGGATGGTGACATAAATAACGCAACGCAAGAGGTAGAACACTCACTCGACAGTGAGATTCAGGAAGTAAATGATCACCTAGAAAGCGATCTAGAGCATGACTTAAATGACGCCCTTGGCCATGATTTTGAAAATGAAATTAACGACCACCTAGAAAGCGAACTAGAACATGAAATAAATGATGCTCTTGGCCATGATTTTGAAAATGAAATTAACGACCATCTAGAAAA
>TARA_B110000503_G_scaffold38093_1_pt1 | contig 20945 bp, 27 predicted proteins | sample TARA_B110000503 | Tara Oceans TARA_B110000503 (sample SAMEA4397472) | marine metagenome | biome: Polar Biome; feature: [SRF] surface water layer (ENVO:00010504); material: water (ENVO:00002006), including particulate matter (ENVO:01000060) such as... | depth 5 m | reverse complement strand
AACGTAGTAGTATTAGGAGAACATAGATGACTAGGAATAAATATGATGATGCTTATATCATAGGCTACCACAATGGATACCATGATGTAGGTTATGTTAATACATATGATGTAGATAAACAACCACAACTACGTATCAAGTACTTACATGGGCATAAGGATGGGTGTCAGCTGAAGAGAGACGAGGAGTTTACTGAGAACTTTGAACTAGAAGTAGCAGAGAATGAGATGGATATGATAGAGAGAATAGAGAAACATGGATGGATAGCATGACAGACTTAATCGTAATGATATGGATAGCCTTGATGGTAACGGTGTCAGCAGTAGGTATGTATAATGGTTACTCACTCATAGGTACACAGTTTGTATTAATGTTACTAGGAGTTATATCCATAAGCATATCAGGTATCATGTATAGTTAAACAGAGTTCAACGGAGGGAGAGGGGTTCACACTATGGATGTAACTTTAGAAATAGAGCAGTCCCTAATTGAGGAACAGCTTCAACTAGAGACTGACATGATGACAGGTGGCATACACCGTTTCAGAAAGATAAAAGATGTGGCAGTTGACAAGGGTAAGGAGTCACACACACCACATGGTAGAGCAATAGTATCTACACTAGTACTAACTGTATCCAATGCAGTGATAGAGTTCATTAAGAATCCAACTAATACCTCACGAGATATTGCATGGAAAAATTTAAAGCATATGGACACTGAACAAGTTGCATACCTTGCACTAGTCACACTAGTTGATAGCATTAGTAGAAAGAATACTCTACTGTATGTAGCTAGAACTATAGGTGCAAGCCTTGAGATACAAGACAGACTAGACAAGTGGATACACAGTGAAGGAGATGTAGCTACCAACACCATCAAGCTTGCGATGAAGAAGGCATACGGAGCTAGACGTTTTGGTCTGACTAACAAGATGAACAAGGACGGATACAAGGCTACTGAATGGCTGAAGTCTGAACGTGTACATGTTGGGTTCAAGTTAGTTGACTTGATCATACAGAGTACAGGTGTTATCAAGTTAGATACACAACAGACTGAACGTAAGAGAAGAGCAACGTATGTTGTACCAACTGAAGATACTCTTGAATGGATAGATGCATTCAATGAATACATGGAAGGCTCAAGACCTAGATACTTACCATGTGTTATACCACCTAAAGATTGGACAGAAGTTAAGGGTGGTGGCTATCATGGTCACGACATAGATGAACTACCTATAGTTAGGAGAAAGTAATGAGCTTAAAGATACACTTAAGTAGACTAGCAGAACAAGACTTGACTGATGAGTATGCATGTCTCAATGCTCTTCAACATACAGAGTGGAGGATCAATAAGAATGTACTCAATGTTATACGTAACATGTGGAACAATGGACAAGAGGTGGGCAATCTACCTGCTAGAGAAGACTTACCTCTACCTACCTACAACTTTGGTAAAGAACCTAGTGAGATGAACGATGAAGAGAGAGTTAGATTTAGAATCTGGTCACGTAAACGAGGAGAGATTTACTCACATAATAATCGTAGTGTTAGTAAACGTATACAAGTTGAACGTACTCTCCAAGTAGCTGAACAGTTTGTTAAGTACGATAGGTTCTACTACGTGTGGCAGAATGATTTCAGGTCACGTAAGTATGCAAGCAGTACGTTCCTCACACCACAGTCAGCTGATTGGAGCAAGAGCCTACTAGAATTTGGTTACTCTCTACCTATAAACAATTGGGATGATGCAAGGTGGTTGTGTATACATGGTGCAAACCTGTATGGTAATGATAAGATAACTTTAGACAGACGTGAGTCATGGGCATGGGACTTTGTTGATGAAGCACATAGAATTGCAGACAACCCACATGATAATCAATTGTGGTTGGAAGCAGATAAACCATTTCAATTCCTAGCTTGGTGCTATGAGATGTCAGCCCTAACTAAACAGGGTTGGGGTTACCACACTAGGCTACCTGTCTCAGCTGATGGTAGTTGTAATGGACTACAACATCTGTCAGCCATACTAAGAGATGAGTTAGGTGGGTTAGCTACCAACCTCATACCATCTGAGTTACCTCAAGACATATACACACAGGTTGCTGAACAAGCTACCCAACGTATAAGAGAGGAGAACACAGAACTAGGTAGGAAATGTTTAGAGTTTGGTATTGATAGGAAGCTAGCTAAACGTCCTGTCATGATAGTCCCTTACTCTGGTACTAAACATTCATGTCGTTCATACATAGAGGAAGCCATCAAGGATAAGATCAAGTCAGGTGCACCTAATGTATTTGGAGATGATCTGTTTGATGTCACTCGTTACCTAGCAGGACACATATGGGACAGCATCAGTGGTGTGATTGTATCAGCACGTAAGGTGATGGACTATGTCAAGAGTGTAGGTGATGTGTACTCTAACATGGGTAAGCACATGGAATGGATAACACCTACAGGTTGGATAGTCATACAACAGTACAGTGAGGTACAACAGAAGAGGATCAAGACACACATCAACGGAGAGGTAGTATCACTATCCTTTCCTAAAGATAAGAAAGACACAGTTAACAAGCAGAGGACAGGGTTAGGTAGTAGTCCTAACTTCATCCACAGTTTAGATGCTTCTGCTTTGACACGTACTATTAACAAAGCTACTAAGGTAGGGATAACAGACTTTGCTATGGTTCATGACAGCTACGGTACACACAGTAGCAACATGCCAATGTTGTCTAGCATCTTACGTGAAGAGTTTGTTAGTATGTATGAAGAGCATGATGTTCTTAATGAACTGAGAGATCATGCAATCAAGACACTAGGTACTGAGGACGTTCCTCTGCCACCAAGTATGGGTAACCTAGACATCCGTGACGTACTGAAGTCAGACTATTTCTTTGCTTGATTTCTAAAGTTACAACCTAGCCAGTAGGCAAAACACGTAGCAATAAGGAGAATTATATGCTAGTAATAAAAGGAAAATCTTTGTGGTCTAAGGTCTTTGAACCTGACACAAAGTTCATTGAAGATGGGGAGTATTCTACACAGGTAATAGTATCTGAAGCAGATGCAGCCCAAGTTTGTGAGCAACTTGAAGCACTCATTGACGAGGAGTTCAACAAGATTGTCAAGGATAAGCCAGCACTCAAGGCTACCCTGTCCAAACGACCAGTGACTGAGCCAGACATTGATCAAGATGGTAATGCAACAGGTAATGTTGTGTTCAAGTCTAAGCTTAAAGCTAAGATCAGGTCTAAGACAGGAGCTGTATACAATCAGAAGCCTAATGTTGTGGATGCTAAACGTAATCCAATGACAGGTATTCAGTTGGTTGGTAATGGATCACTTGTTAAGATAGCAGTTGAGCCTATCACTTACTACATGCCTAGCAGTAAACAGGTAGGTGTGTCACTAAGACTTAAAGCTATGCAGGTCATTGACTTAGTAGAGCATGGTGTACCATCAGCTGACTCTCTGTTTGATGATGAGGAGGGGTTCGTTGCTAAAGCAATAGCAAAGGATACACCTACTACAGACTTTGACGATGTAGATACTGAAGGTAAAGCTAGTGACGAAGGGGACTTTTGAAGAACAGGTTATCTCAGACCTAGTAGCACGTGACATTCCACATGAGTATGAGCCAGAAAAATTATCATACTATGTGGAACGTAACTACATCCCTGACTTAAGAGTAGGCACAATGATAGTAGAACTTAAAGGATACTTTAGACAAGACAGCCAACGTAAGATGAAGGCAGTCAAGGCACAGCATCCTGAACTTGATATACGTTTTGTATTTCAGAAAGCAAGTTCTACTATTCAAGGTGCTAAGAAAAGGAAGGACGGTTCTAAGATGACCTGTCAACAATGGGCAGACCGTAATGGTTTTATATGGGCAGAACAAACAATACCAAAGGAGTGGTTAAATGAGTGTGATTGATGTACAAGATGTGATTGAATCTGATATAGATTTACAAGCAGAGTTCACAGCTAATGGACTTAGTGTGTCAGTATATATAGATGAGGTTGAAGTTAAACACGAAGCTAACTATGAGGACATGGCTTTAGATATGGCAGGTGATAATGAAAAGTACGATGACGAAACATTGGAAAAAATTATCGAAGGTCTTGAACACATGGCTAAGTATTTAAAGGGAAGTATGGGAGATGCATAACAACGGTGAGTTTATAAGACACGAAGAGTGTCCTCACTGTGGCAGTAGTGATGCCAATGCTTTGTATAGTACAGGCAAACACTACTGCTTCTCTTGTCAGGTAGTAACTTACCCAGATAACAATGAAGAAGGAGTGATAGCAGTGACTACACAGAAAGCAAACGTTGCCTTCCTACCCATTGAGGTAGTGGCATTAAACAAAAGAAAGATAACTGAGAAGACTGCAAAGTACTGGCAGTATGGACTCTCCACTTACAACGGAAGTAAGGTACAGGTAGCCAACTACTATGACAAGCTAGGCACACTACAAGCACAGAAGATTAGGTTTCCTAACAAAGACTTCCTTGCTATAGGTGACATGAAGAAGGTAGGTCTATATGGTGAGCACCTCTGTCGTGATGGTGGTAAGATGATTACCATTGTTGAAGGAGAGTTAGATGCTCTATCACTTAGTCAAGCCTTTGACAACAAGTGGTCAGTTGTTAGCATACCATCAGGCATAGACTCAGCTAAAAAATCTATAGCTAAATCACTGGAGTGGTTGTGTTTGTATGAGACCATTGTTATTATGTTTGACAATGATGAGGTGGGACAGAAAGCTGCGATAGAAGTGGCTAACATTCTACCACCAAGCAAGGCTAAGATAGCCAAGCTACCACTCAAAGATGCTAGTGATATGTTACAGGCAGGAAGAACTGCTGAACTTATTGATGCAGTATGGGGAGCAAAGACATACAGACCAGACGGTATCATAGCAGGTACTGATGTGTGGGAGATAGTAAGTACCACTGATGATAAGCAATCTATATCTTATCCTTACAATGGTATACAAGAGAAGACAGGTGGCTGTCGTAAGGGTGAGATAGTGACAGTCACTGCAGGTAGTGGCATAGGTAAGTCTCAACTAGCTAGAGAGTTTGCCCATAGCTTCATCATGCAAGGACAAGTCATAGGTTACATAGCCTTAGAAGAGAATGTTAAACGTACGTCATTAGGACTAATGTCTATTGAGTTAAACAAACCATTACACATACAGTCAGATGATGTACCAATGGAGGAGTTAAGACATGCATTCATTAATACGGTTGGTTCAGGTAGGGTTTTTATGTATGATCATTGGGGGTCTACTGACTCTGACAATCTCCTATCTAAGATTAGATATCTCGTCAGAGGTTGTGGATGTGATTACATTATCCTTGACCACATTAGTATTGTTGTCTCTGGCTTAGAGGGTGGAGATGAAAGACGTATAATAGATAACACGATGACTGCCTTACGTTCCCTAGTAGAAGAACTCAACTGTGGTTTGATACTAGTGTCACACCTTAAGAGACCATCAGGTGACAAGGGACATGAGGATGGAGCACAGACTTCTCTTGCTCAACTAAGAGGGAGTGCTTCAATAGGTCAGCTATCAGACATGGTGATAGGATTAGAACGTAACCAACAAGACAAAGACAAACCTAACGTCAGTCAAGTTAGAGTACTGAAGAACAGGTGGTCAGGTATGACAGGACTTTGTTGCTCACTACAATATGATACAACAACAGGCAGAATGAATGAGGTACAATTCCCTGATGAAGAAGAAGATGAAGTAGAATTTTAATTAGTGCTGAGACACAGGAGAAAGAAATGGAATTAATATTTGATATAGAAGCAGACAACTTACTTGATGATGCTACCACTGTGCATTGTATAGTATGTAGAGATATAACATGGGACACAGAAAAGGTATACACCTTTGAACCAGACCAGATAAAGGAAGGGCTTGTGTTCCTATCTAAAGCAGACACACTCATAGGTCATAACATTATTGACTATGACTTGAGGTTGCTTAAGAAGTTATACGACTTCACATACAAAGGTAACGTTATAGATACACTAGTATGTTCAAGAACTATATGGTGTGATGTAAGAGAGATAGACATTAAGCTACTTAGAAACAATAACTTTCCTCAGAAACTTATGGGTAGTCATAGCCTTAAGGCATGGGGATATAGACTAGGAGAATTAAAAGGTGAGTTCAATACTGGTAGTGAAAGCTTTGCAGTCTTTACCCAAGACATGTTACAATACTGTATACAAGACACACAAGTTACAGCCAAATTATATCGTAAGATTGTGGAGAAAAATTTCAGTAAAGAAGCACTAGAGTTAGAGACTAAGATACACACACTACTACTAGAGCAACAGGAGTATGGCTTTCCTTTTGATGTGGACACTGCTAAAGAACTATGGTTCAAGTTAGCATCACGTAAGTCAGAGCTTGAAGATAAACTAGTTGCTACCTTTGAGCCTACGATAGTAGAGTTAAAGACTAAGACTAAGACCATACCATTCAACCCAGCTTCACGTATGCAGATAGCAGACAGACTAATGAAGAGAGGTTGGATACCTGAAGCCTTCACTGATAATGGTGAACCTAAAGTAGACGAGACTATACTAGCAGGTATTGATATACCAGAAGCACAGATGTTAAACGAGTACCTCCTACTTAACAAGAGGATAGGTCAGCTAGCTACAGGCAATCAGGCTTGGTTAAAGCTAGAGAAGAATGGGAGAATGCATGGACGTGTTAATCATATGGGTGCTGTTACTTCTCGTTGTACTCATTCCAACCCAAACGTTGCTCAAGTTCCTAGTGTTGGTGCACCCTACGGTAAAGAATGTAGGGCATTGTTCCATGCTCCTAGTGGCTATAGTCTTCTTGGTGCTGATGCCAGTGGTCTTGAGCTACGGTGTCTTGCTCACTACATGGCTGCTTATGATGGTGGCTCATATGCTAACACCGTAGTTAACGGTGACATACATACCATCAACCAAGAAGCAGCAGGTCTACCTACTAGAAACAATGCCAAGACTTTTATCTATGGATTCCTATATGGATCAGGTGATGAGAAGACAGGTAAGATAATAGGTAAGGGTGCTAAAGAAGGTAAGGCAATCAAGAAGAAGTTCCTTGCTAAACTACCTGCACTTAAGAAACTTAAGACTGCTGTGTCTAAGGTAGCAGACGAGAGGGGTTGGGTTAAAGGTTTAGATGGACGTGTCATACCAGTTAGGCATAGTCATGCTTCACTCAACACTCTGTTACAATCAGCAGGTGCATTGGTGTGCAAGACTTGGTATGTATTTATAGCAGATGCTATCCAACAAGTAGGACTTGATGCACAGATAGTAGCATTCATTCACGATGAGGTACAACTAGTAGTTAAGGAAGGACAGGAAGATGAGACAGGGAGAGTTATTCAACGATGTATGCGTGATGTCGAGGAACACTTTAAGTTCAGATGCAAACTCGACAGTGATTACAAGTATGGACGAAACTGGGCAGACACGCATTGATGCAGTTACCTGTAATGTCTGTGATGTACTGCAACCTATAGCTAAGTTTACTGTACTAACTTCAGGTGAGGTAAAAAGAAAGTGTAGGTCTTGTAAGTCAGGTCAAGAGAAAGTGGTACAAAGATTAAGGAAAGAGAATCTATATCCACCTGATGATTATTGCTGTCCCATATGTGACAGAGATATGAATGAGATAGGTAAGTATGGTCAACCCATGTTAAGTAAATGGGTACTAGATCACTGCCATGATACCAATACATTCAGAGGGTGGTTATGTGGTAACTGTAACACAGGACTAGGTGGCTTTAAAGATGATTCAGTTAAAGTAGAGAGAGCTTATAAATATTTGAAAGGACATGAAGATGAGATGCTGGCACTGTAACACAGAAGTAATATGGGGTGGTGACCATGATGATGATGACGGAGAGTTTGATTACATAGTATCTAACTTCTCATGTCCTAACTGTCCCACACATATAGATACATACTTAAACGTAGGAGCACATAATGAAACGACTACTGATTGATGGAGACATCATAGCATACAAAGCTGCAACTAGTGCAGAGACACCTGTTAATTGGGGTGATGGACTATGGACTTTACATTGTTATGAAGATGATGTTAAAGCTAGGATAGATGAACAGATTGCTAAGTTAATGGAAGCACCAGTTGAAGATCATATCATAGGTCTGACTGATACAACTAACTATCGTAAGACAATAGCACCATACTACAAACTAAACCGTAAGAAGATACGTAAGCCTATGCTACTTGGTTGGGCTAGAGAATACATGGTTGAAAATTATAACACTACTATATGGAAAGGACTAGAAGCTGATGACATACTTGGTATACTTGGTAGCCAAAGTAGAGACAATATTATATGGTCTGCAGATAAAGACCTACTCACTATACCTGCACTGCATTGGATTGATGGAGGTGTTGTGGAAATTTCTAAAGAGACAGCAGATTATAACTTCTTTTTGCAAACCCTTGTTGGTGATACTACTGACAACTACAAAGGTTGTCCTCAAGTGGGTGCTGTTACAGCTAAAAAAATTCTTGAGAAAGATTGTACGTGGCAAGCTGTTAGAGATGCGTTCCAGAGTAAGGGGTTATCAGAAGAGGAAGCCTTAGAGAATGCAAGACTAGCACGTATACTACGTGATGGTGAATACAATATGGAAACAGGTGAAGTAAAATTATGGTCACCCAACTAAGACACATGGAGTACATGAAGATGAAAGCAGTAGAAGCAGACATGGTTAACAATCCACCTCATTATAATACAGGTAACATAGAAACTATTGATTACATTGTAGATGCATTAGGTGATTGGGAAGCAGTAAGTTATTGTCAAGGTAATGTTATTAAGTATACAGGAGCTAGGTTATTTGCTAAAGGTAATCCTATAGAAGATGCAGAGAAAGCACTGTGGTATCTTACTAAGATGATAGAGTTAATGAAGAAAACGAAAGGAAAAAACTGGTAATGGAATTTGAAAAGTATCAACGACTAGCTAAAGAAACAGCTATCTTCCCAAAGCATCAAGCATTAGAGTACTTAGCTCTAGGTTTAACTAGTGAATCAGGTGAGGTAGCAGGTAAGGTAAAGAAACTTATACGTGACGGAGAAGATAAAGAAGGTTTCTTAATGAAGAAGGATGAGATTGCATTTGAGATAGGTGACGTGCTATGGTACTGTGCTATGATGGCTACTGAGGTAGGTTATACTTTAGAAGAAATAGCTGAGATGAATCTAAAGAAACTAAATGATCGTAAAGAACGTGGAACATTAAGTGGAAGTGGGGACGAAAGATGATAAGTAATCATTTACCAACAGACTATCAAACCTTCATAGCCACTAGCAGATATGCTAGATGGTTAGAAGACGAGAACAGAAGAGAGACATGGGGAGAAACAGTAGGTAGATACTTTTCTTTCCTCCAGAAAACAATACAACTAGAAGATAAGTCTTGGAAAGAACTAGAAGAAGCAGTCTTAAACTTAGATGTTATGCCTAGTATGAGGGCATTGATGACTGCAGGGAAAGCTGCTGAGAGAGACAATACTTGTATTTATAATTGTTCCTACCTACCAGTGGATCACCTACGTGCATTCGATGAAGCTATGTTTATACTACTATGTGGTACAGGTGTAGGCTTTAGTGTTGAGAGACAATCAATCTCAAAGCTACCTGACATACCTAACTCTATGCATAAGAGTAATGATGTTGTATATGTAGAGGATAGTAAAGAAGGTTGGGCTAAAGCTTTACATAAATTAATATCACACTTATACACAGGTGACATACCTGAGTGGGATACATCTGGTGTACGTCCAGCAGGTGCAAGGCTCAAGACCTTTGGTGGCAGAGCATCAGGTGCTAAACCATTAGAAGAATTGTTTAGATTTGTAGTAGAGAAATTTAAGGGAGCTACAGGTCGTAAGCTAAACTCTCTTGAGTGTCACGATATAATGTGTAAGATTGGTGAGGTTGTAGTTGTAGGTGGAGTAAGACGTTCAGCTATGATTAGCTTGTCTAACTTAAGTGATGGACGTATGGCTAAAGCAAAGTCAGGTAACTGGTGGGAGTATGAAGGACAGAGAGCACTAGCTAATAACTCTGTAGCTTATACAGACAAGCCTGACATGGAAGGGTTCATGAGAGAATGGTTATCTCTAGTAGAATCTAAGTCAGGTGAAAGAGGTATCTTCTCTAGGGTTGCAGCAAACAACCACGTTAAGATGAATGGACGTAGGGAGACAGGTCATGAGTGGGGTACTAACCCATGCTCAGAGATAATCCTAAGACCCTACCAGTTCTGTAACCTAACTGAAGTTGTAGTACGTGAGTCTGATACTAAAGAAAGTCTTAAGAATAAAGTTAGACTAGCTAGTATCTTAGGTACTATACAATCTACCTTTACTAAGATGCCATACTTACGTAAGATATGGGAGACTAATACAAAAGAAGAAAGACTATTAGGTGTATCCTTGACAGGTATCATGGACAATAAAGTAATGTCCAACACCTTAGATAGTAAGACATGGTTAAAGGAAATGAAACAAGTAGCTATAGATACTAATGAAAAGTATGCTAAGTTCTTTGACATACCTGTATCAACTGCTATCACATGTGTCAAACCTTCTGGTACTGTTAGTCAATTAGTTGACAGTGCTTCTGGTATACATGCTAGACATAGTGACTACTACATCAGGACTGTACGTGGAGATAATAAAGACCCACTAACACAGTTCCTAAAGGATAGTGGTATACCATCTGAATCATGTGTGATGAAGCCTGACTCTACTACAGTGTTTAGCTTCCCTACTAAGTCACCTACTGGTTCTGTTACACGTAATGTTATGACTGCACTAGATCAGTTAGAGTTGTGGAAACACTATGCTTTAAACTGGTGTGAACATAAACCTTCTGTTACTATTACTGTTAGAGATGCAGAGTGGATGGCAGTAGGAGCATGGGTATATGATAACTTTAATATATGTTCTGGTATTTCTTTCTTACCTCATAGTGATCATACATATAACCAAGCACCTTACCAAGATATAACTAAGGAGCAGTATAATGCCCTCAAGGAACAGATGCCTACTACAATTAATTGGAAGGCTTTATCTGATTATGAAAAGGAAGATACGACTACTGGTAGCCAAACTTTAGCATGTTCTGCTGATGGCTGTGAGATAGTAGATATCTAAAGTTACAACATTAGCGAAAGTTTGCGTACATGAAACTACTAGGCAACGATTTTAACATCACAGATGGATTACTTAATCATCTAACTATGTTATTCCCTAACAAACTTCCGTTCAAACAAGTTACCCCTGAAGAACTAGCTTTCCTTAGGGGGCAACAGTTTGTTATACAGAAGCTTGTTGAACTACAAAACCAAGATTACAATAATGAGGAGATATAATATGGGTGGATTATTTGGAGGTGGCAGAAGTCCTGCACCAACACCAACACCAGCTAGACCAGTAACAGCAGTTGCTAAAACACCAGACATAGAACTAGATGACACAGACTTAGAGTCAACTAGTCTTAATAAAAAGAAGACAGGCAAAAAAGCCTTGAGGACAGACATTACTATGGACTCCTCAGTAGACACAGGTAGTACAGGATCAGGACTACAGATACCAAAGTAAGGATAAGTACATGGGTGCACTAACATACAATACAGGGTTTGTCAAAAAGCTGACAGGTAGAGATGCCAACATGCCAGCTGAAGAAGAGCCAGCTTTTGATCAGAATCAAACTATGAAAGTAGAGGGTGAAGAACCTGAAACAACTGATGCAGTATCTGATTCAGAAAAGAAAAAGAAAAAAACCTTTGTCCCTCAGTTATTTATACCTGATTCAGCTTTGAAGGAGAATTAATATTATGGAAGAAGAAGTAGGTACTGTCGCTAAACGGTACAGTCAACTTGAAAGTGAACGAGATACGTTCCTTGAGAGAGGTCGTGAAGCAGCTAAGTTAACTATACCTACTCTTATGCCAGAGGAAGGACACAGTAGTTCATCTATCTATGCTACACCTTATCAAGGCATTGGAGCAAGAGGTGTTAACAATCTAGCTTCAAAATTATTACTTGCTTTATTACCACCTAACAGCCCATTCTTTCGTTTAATTATTGATGACTTTGATTTACAAGAGATAGCAGGTGAGAATAGAGGACAAGTAGAAGAAGGACTAGCACGTATTGAACGTGCAGCTATGTCAGAAATAGAAAGCAAAGCTATACGAGTACCAACGTTTGAAGCACTTAAACTTCTTATTGTTACAGGTAATGCACTAGTATATCTACCTAAAGAAGGTGGTATGAAAGTATTTAGACCTGATCGTTATGTCGTTAAACGTGATACAATGGGTAACTTACTTGAAGTTATAACAAAAGAAAGCTTAGATGCTTTAATGTTACCAGATTCAATTAAAGAAGTTATACCACCCTCAGACTCACCACAAAAAAACTATGATTTATATACTTATGTAAAGAAAAGTGATAAAGGTTTTATAGTTCATCAAGAAGTGAAAGGTATAGAAGTACCTGAATCAAGAGGAGTGTTTAAGAAGGATAGTAATCCTTTTATTCCTTTAAGATTTATACGTATTGATGGTGAAGATTATGGTAGAGGTTTTATTGAGGAATACTTAGGTGACTTACGTAGTTTAGAAGCCTTAACTCAGGCTATTGTACAAGGTAGTGCTGCTTCTGCTAAAGTTTTATTTCTTGTTAGACCAAATGGTACAACAAAAAGTGTTAACTTAGCTAAAGCTCCTAACGGTGCATTCTTATCAGGTGATGCTAACGATGTATCAACACTACAAGTACAGAAAGCTTCTGATTTTAGGGTAGCTTTAGAGACTATGCGTATGATTAACGATAGGTTGAGTGCTGCTTTCCTACTTAATAGTAGTGTGCAGAGATCAGCTGAACGTGTTACTGCTGAAGAAATAAGATTCATGGCACAAGAATTAGAAACTGCTCTAGGGGGTGTGTATTCTATATTGTCTCAGGAATTTCAATTACCATTAATTAATATACTACTAGAATCTCTAGTTAAACAAGGGAAGATGCCACGTTTACCTAAAGAAAGTATAAGACCTACAGTAGTTACAGGTATAGAAGCACTAGGAAGAGGGCAAGATTTAAATAAACTTGCTACATTCTTACAATATCTACAGCCATTAGGGCAAGAAGTTATTGCTAGTGAATTGAACATAGCTGACTACATAGACAGACTTGCTGCATCATTAGGTATTGATACTTCTGGACTTATTAAGTCACCAGAACAGAAGCAACAAGAACAGATGCAACAACAACAAATGCAACAACAACAAATGTTAGAACAAACAGCAGCAGGTATGGCACAAGGTGCTGCACCACAATTAGCTAAAGGTGCTGTTGAATCAGAAGGATAACTATGGCAGATCAAATAAATACTTTTCAAGAAGAAGCACCAGAGTCAACAGAGCATCAACAAGCTATGCTTGACAGAGAACGAGGAGCAGAGGTTGATGAATCTCGTCCAGAATGGTTGCCTGAAAAATTTAAAACTGTTGAAGACATGGCTAAAGCTTACTCATCATTAGAAAGTAAGCTAGGTCAAGGCACTAAAGAAGAAGAAACTCCTACAGAAAATCCAACTGAGGTAGCTGAACTTTTAGATAGTAAAGGTTTAGACTTCTCAGAATTTCAACAAGAATACTTTGACAATGGTACTCTATCACAAGATGCTTATACAGCATTAGATGAAGCAGGGTTTCCAAAGACAATGGTAGACTCATGGATAGCAGGACAAGATGCTCTTGCTGCCCAACAGACAGGTGAAATGTACTCCCTTGTAGGGGGAGCAGACGAATATGCAACTATGGTACAGTGGGCAAGGGATACCTTACCTCCTGAAGAAGTAGATGCTTACAATGCAACAATGAGTGGACAAAGTCCTAACGTAATTAGGATGGCTGTTCAAGGACTCTTTGCTAGATATCGATCTATGGCAGAACCTAACCTTATACAAGGTGGTACAAGTTCTGCATCCACAGGTGGGAAGTTTGAGAGCACTGCTCAGATGACTGCAGCAATGCGTGACCCTAGATATGCAAATGATCCTGCCTATAGACAAGAGGTAGCTACTAAGTTACAAAAGTCTAGTCTATTTTAACATTGTTGTTATGGTTGGGGGATTGATTTCCCCCTTCCTTTTAAGTACATGATTAATTTGGTGTATTTAAAAGGAACTGATCATTCCTACTAACACAAAGCTATAAGACAAACTATTACCCCTGACCCCTTGCGAGGGATACTCTTGGAGAAAGGTTGTAGAAATGCTGAGTGTAATTTAAACTCAACTTTAACTACTAAGAGGTAATAAAAAATGGCACAAGCTGCTTCAAGCCCTGCTTACACCGTAAGTTTTCAGGGACAAACCAATAAGACAGGTGACGTTAGAGACCTGTTCCTCAAGCTATATGCTGGGGAAGTCCTAACTGCATTTGAAGAAAAGAAAGTCCTAATGGACAAAGTAAGAACTCGTACTATTAGTAAGGGTAAATCTGCGTCATTTCCTATGACAGGTAGAGCAACTGCTGAATACCTAACTCCTGGGAATGAGATCACAGGTGGCTCAATCAGAGCTAGTGAGAGGATTGTAACTATTGATGACTTGCTTATCTCTAGTCAATTCATTGCTAACATTGATGAAGCTATGAACCACTATGATGTACGTTCAATCTACTCTAAAGAAGCTGGTATAGCACTAGCTAACGAAGCTGATAGAAACGTAGCAAGAATGTTAACAAAAGCTGCACTATCTACTAATGCTACTAGAGCTGCTGGACTTGTTCAGTCATATAAAGACTTCTCTGAAGAAGATTTTACAGCTAACGTAGTCATAGGTGCTCAAGCATCTGATGCTCTTGATCCAGCTAAGATTGCAAAAGCTATCTTTGATGCAAAGAAAGAGTTTGACATTAAGAATGTTGATCATTCTTCTGCTGTAGTGGTATTACCACCTACTCAGTATTATGCATTACTAGATGTTACAGATGGTACTAAGTTAACTTACATGAACTCAGACTTTGGTGGTTCAGGTTCAATTGCTTCTGCAGTAGTTCCAATGATTGCAGGAATGCCTGTTATCATGTCCAACCACGCTGATGTTAATAACCTGTATACTAACTTTACTACATCAGATGCTAATGAAGGTAAGACTAATGATAATGCTCCTCTAGCTAATACAGCTGGTTCAGGAAGAACTACTCATTATGATCTACCAACTGCTGCTGTAGATAGTGTTGACATGGTTGCTCTTGCTAAACAGTTTAGAGGTTTCATCTTCACACCAGAAGCTGTAGCAACAGTTAAGTTGCTTGACTTAGGTATGGAATCTGAGTATCAAATCAACAGACAAGGTACACTGATGGTAGCTAAGTATGCAATGGGACACAACGTATTACGTCCTGCTGCTTGTATTGCTTTAACTGCAGTTGCTTAATCATTAACTAACCTAAAGGGAAAGTCAAACAGGCACATGCCACTGGCTTTCCCTTTTTTTATTGGAGTACTAAATGCCAAACAATGATTTATCTACTTATACTACAGCACAACTTGAGAGTATGCTAGCTAAAATGAAAACAGAAAAATATAAGAAACAAGAAAATAATAAAACAGGTTCAACCTTAACTCCTGATCAAATTAAGAATGCACAGAATAAAATAAATACAGGTAATCTAACAATGGGTAAAAATATAGACAAGTATAAGAAGAAACCTAAATGAGTATAACACATGCAGGAGAAACCTTTAAGGGTTTAAGGATACCTAAACGTACACCTGATGCCACTAAGTCTCATGCTGTACTAATTGGAAGTAAAGATAAACCAAAAGTTATACGTTTTGGACAACAAGGTGTGACAGGTGATAAACAAAGTACACCTAGACAAAAGTCTTTTAAAGCTAGACATGCTAAGAATATAGCAAAGGGTGAAACATCTGCAGCTTATTGGGCTGATAAAGTAAAATGGTAGGAGAATGCAATGGCAGGAACAACACAATTAGATGCAGTCAATACGATGTTATCTGCTATTGGAGAAGCACCAGTAAGTAGTTTATCGTCTGGACTAATAGAAGCAGAAGTAGCTGAAACAATATTAAACACAGTAGACCGTGAAGTACAATCAATGGGTTGGCACTTCAACAAAGAATTAAATAAACTATTTGCTATATCAACAGATGGTGAGATAATATTACCTTCTGATATACTACGAGCAGATGCCACACTGGGTGCAGAAAGCCCAGACTTAGTACAACGTGGTTTAAAAATGTATGACAGAAAGAATCACACCTTTAATATAGGTGCAGCTTCTGCTTTAGATATAGTAGTACAATTAACATTCGATGACTTACCTGAAGTATGTAAAAGATATGTTATACTAAGAGCTACTCGTATCTTCCAAGACCGTGTAGTTGGTTCAAATACATTACATGACTTTCAAATGAGAGATGAGCAAGGTGCATTAATGGAACTCAAAGAGTTTGATAAAGCTTCAGATGACCATAATATCTTTGACAATTATGACACCTATTCTATCATCGACAGACAGGGACGGAGATCACTTTAATGGCACTTATCAGTCAATCTATCCCAAATCTTATTAATGGGGTATCACAACAACCACCTTCCTTAAGACTTAGTACACAAGCAGAACTACAAGAGAATGGTTTATCTAATGTTGTAACAGGTTTATCTAAACGTCCTAGTTCAGATCATATTGCTAACTTAGGTACTATATCAAACTTAGATAAAGCTTTTATACATACTATACGTAGAGATGAGAATGAATTTTATTCTATGGTGATAGATACTGCAGGTACTATAAAAGTATTTGATAAAGATGGTACATCTAAAACTGTAACAAACAATGCTTCCTCATATTTAAATGGATTGTCTGATCCTAGTAAAGAATTAGCTGCTGTATCTATAGCAGACTCAACCTTCCTTGTAAACAAAAACACAGTGGTAGCTAAAGCTGCTACTACTTCCCCTGCACGTACACCAGAAGCTCTTGTGTATGTTAAACAAGCTGACTACTCCTCAACATATCGTGTAGTATTAACCAAAGGTGGTAATAGTAGTACTGTAGAATTTGCTACAAAGTCTTCTACTCAAGCTTCCACAGGTGAAACACAGAATGCAGAAAGAGGAGCAGCAACAGATTTAATTGCTACTAACTTAAATACTTTTTCAGGTACTGCTGTAAGTACAACTTATTATCAGAATGTTATTAATGGTGCAGCAGTCACAGGTTTAACTATTACACGTTATGATTCAGTACTACATATTCAATCAACAGATACTACTGACTTTCAAGTAGAAGTAGGTGACTCTCATGGTGGTGATCATTTACTTGTCTTTAAAGATGAGACACCTGACTTTAAAAAACTACCAGTAAAAGCACCAATTAACTTTAGCATTAAAGTATCAGGTGATAATCAAAAAGCACAAGATGACTACTACGTTAAATTTACAGATGAAGAAGTATGGAAAGAAAGTATTGAACCATCTGTATTAACACAGTTAAATGCTGCAACAATGCCACACAAGTTAACAAAACTAGCTAATGGTAACTTTCAGTTTGACCCAGTTACCTATGAAGATAGAAAAGTAGGAGATGATAATACAAACTCCTTCCCTTCCTTTGTAGATTTTACACTAAGTGATATATTCTTTCACCGTAATAGACTAGGTGTACTTGCTGATGAAAATGTTATCTTCTCCAGAGCAGGAGAGTTTACATCTTTTGACTTCTTTCGTAAGTCAGTCCTTACTATAGTAGATAGTGACCCTATTGACGTAGCAGTATCCTCTAACAAGGTTAGTATACTTAAACATGCTGTACCTTTTAATGACAGCCTACTACTTTTCTCAGATTTAACACAGTTTAAACTTACAGGAGAGCCAACACTAACTCCAGAGACTGTTAACATCTCTAACACTACAGAGTTTGAAGCAAGTCTAAGAGCCAAACCAGCACAAGCAGGTAAGTTTGTATATTTTGGTGCAAAAAGAGGAGCTTGGTCTGGTGTATGGGAATACTTTGTAGACACTGATACTGATACTAATGATGCTACAGAGATTACAGCACATATACCAGAGTATTTAAGAGGTGAAATTAGAAGTATTCAAGCATCATCTAACGAGGATATGATCCTTGTACAGACTGTTGATGATCCTACAGCTATATATGTATATAGATACTACTGGAGTGGTAGAGAAAAGCTTCAAGCTTCTTGGTCACGTTGGGTATTTGGTGGTGATGTTATTGGTTTATCCTTTAACCGTGCTGATATAACAATGTTAATTAAAAGAGGTACTGATTTATATTTAGAACGTATTAACTTATCAGCAGATGTAGCTACTACTTATACTACTAATAACTTTTCTATTCATTTAGATAGAAGAGTATTACTACAGACAGGTGGTATTACTAGTCTTCCTTATACAGATAATGCTGCTATTTATATAGATCAAACAGGTAAGATTATAGCTTCTACTGCTGTAGCTGCTAAGTTATCTGCTAGTCAGATAGTATATGTAGGTATTCCTTTTATATTTAAGTATACTTTTTCTGAACCAGTAGTAAAATCTGGTGATAAATCTATAACTACAGGACAGTTACATGTAAGAAACTATGCAGTAGTCTATAATAATACTGGCTTCTTTGACGTGGTTGTAACACCTCTAAAACGTACTCCATATACTAGAAGTTTTACTGGACGTATCGTAGGAGCTTCTACAAACATATTAAACACTGCAGGTATTGACTCAGGTACTTATCGTTTTGGAGTACTAGGTCATGCAGGAGATACAACTGTAACCTTACAAAGTTCTAGTCACTTTCCTTGTACATTTCAGTCAGCTGAGTGGGAAGGATTCTTTGTACTACGTTCTAGGAGAATGTAATGAAAGCCTATGTGAGACAAAGCACTCAAGAAGATATAGATTATCTATGTAATAATCTTAGACCTGAAGACAGGAAAGAGGTGATAGCATCACATGGCAGTACAAAGAAAGCTTTACAAATAGGACTAGATTTATCTGACGAATGTTGGACATTTCTAGTAGAAGATACAAATGAGATAGCAGGTATATATGGAGTAGCTAAACAGTGTGACACCGTTGCATGTGTTTGGTTACTTACTACACCTGCTGTCAAGAAAATATGGATAACTTTTTTAAGAGAGTCTAAAAGATTGACAAAAGAAATGAACAAAAAGTACACTATCTTAACTAATTCTGTTGATGCAGAATATACCACAGCAATTAAATGGTTAAAGTTTTTAGGATTTACTTTTATTAATAAACATAACCAATGGGGTAAACCCTTTTTAGAATTTGTGAGGATATAAAATGGATCCAATGACAATGATGACCATTGCTAAAACAGGCATGGAATTTATACAAGCTGGTAAAAAAGCAAGAGAAGACCAAGCCAGATATAATGCAAACAGAATAGCTGCAGTAGCAGCACGTGACTTAAAGATAGGTGCACTTACTCAACGTGCTATACAAGAGTCAGAAGTAGTAGCAGATGATAAGATGGCTCTAGCTATTAAAGCTTTAGAAACTAGAGAAAGTCAAGTAGTAGCTGCAGGTGAAGCAGGAGTATCAGGTAAAAGTATTCAACAACAGATAGACCTAACTGAAGCTAGAAGACTTAGAGGTATGTCAAAGTATAATAAAACTATTGATAACCTTCTAACACAAGTAGAACTAGAAGGAGCAGGTCTTAATGCAGAAGCTTTAAATAATATTAATCGTATGCAACAAGGACAACCACCTAGTTTAATGGCTGCTGTAGTCTCAGGTGTTACCTCTGTAGCAATGAATGATATTAAATATGGTGATGGTAAACTATTTGGAATTGACTTAGTAGGTGATAAAGCTGTAAAAGATATGATTACTACTGGAGTATCTACAACTAAAGTACCATCTAATGTAGCATATACACCTAGTTTTGCTTCAACTCCATTAATTGATGGATCAACAGGTTTTTAATTTAAAGAGGAATACATGGCAAAAAAAAGAACTTTAGTAAACAGATTAAACGTAGATGCCACTAACTTAAGTGGTATATCAACTAAATCTTATGCTAGTCCTGTTGATACATACGTACCACCTGCACAAATTCAATCAACTCCTTCACCTTTATCTCAATTTGTTTCAGCAATAGCTCCTGTAGTAGAAGCAGCAGCTGATAAACAATTAGAAAAAAAGCTTAAACGTGAAAGACAAATAGAAAACTTTAACTTTAATAAAGCAACAGCACAAATTAAAACTGAAGCTTTAGTAACATATAATTCAATAGTTCAGGATGTTAAAGCAAATCCAGAACAATATCTTAATACACCTGATAGTACTATTATAGCTGATATAGATAAAAATACATTTAACTATGTAGAAAAGTTAAGAGCAGCTGACGCAGATGAACTTCACATTGAAGACTATAAAGCTACTATGGAAAACTATAAAGTAAAATTTATGGCTGACCTTACTGCAGACAAGAAACAAAATGTTATAGTTCAAGAAAATAAAAGTATAAGAAATGGTTTAATAGCTATAGACAACTTAAATAAAGGTGGAGCAGGAAAACCAGCTACACCAGAAAAAGCTATAGTACAAATATCTGAATATATTAAAAGTAATGCTGAATCCTTTAGGACACGTGAAGGTAAAGTTGATCTTAAAAGAATGAATAAGCTTCTTTTAGGTTTGGCTTCAGATGTCTCACCACTTGAACCTAATAATGTTTATTTAGCTACATTAGAAAAGTTAAACCAATTAGATACTTCAGAGAATGTAGCATTAGGTACTAAATTAAGAGCCTTAAGAGATAGTAGTATAGCTAAAG